>Ga0256833_1000311_pt1 | contig 38914 bp, 40 predicted proteins | sample 356284metaG_FD_190535 | JGI IMG/M metagenome (GOLD analysis project Ga0256833, IMG submission 190535) | Hydrothermal vent microbial communities from Mid Atlantic Ridge, Atlantic Ocean - 356-284 | ecosystem: Environmental > Aquatic > Marine > Hydrothermal vents | place: Atlantic Ocean: Mid... | reverse complement strand
TCAGCTATTAACCCAGTTAACGGAGAGAAAAACACACCCGGTAAAGTAAAAAAAGTTATTAGCATGCTAACTTCTGCTGAACTGATGGAAAAAGTCCTCGCAATTTCTGGCAGTCCGGGAGTTATTGCTGAAACCCCCATAACTCCAATTAAGGTTATTGCGTAAGCTGTGTATTCAGGCTTCATTTTCTCACCAGTGTAACAAAACTAACAACACTATTGCTGTGTAGAGTATGTTTAGTATGGAACTTATAACTGCTATTTTCACTCCTAACTTAAATCCAAAGTAAGCTATTCTGCCAGGCAAAGAATGTCTAACAAAAATTACGGACATAGATATTATGCTCGTAAGCAGTAAAGCTGCAACTGCTTGTATAGGTGTAATTGCATTGCTTGCAAGCATAGAACCCGCAGCGGCAAAGCCTGAAGTCGTATCAGCTATACCTGCTGCAACTATTGCAGAGACTTGACCGGGTAAACCTAAGATTTTGAAATTTTCAAGTGGTTTCAATACGTTGTATTCCATTAAAATAGTTACTACCGTATATACGAATACTAACCTTGGTATTATCTTTTTTAGAACTCTAAAAGCCTTTTTAATACCCTCTCTAACTCCAATTTTAAAATCTTTCATCTCTTTTTTAGCTTTTTTGTAATTACTCTTTTCGTAATTTTTATTTTTTAGCAAAAAATGTCCCGCTAAAATTGCCGTTAGCGTTACGCAAAGACTTATAAACATTCTTGCAGAAATGTAGAGTAAGCCTGCTTTAATTCCAAGTAAAGGTATAACAACTGGGATGAAGTAAACGAAGAGGTGGTTTAAAAAACTAAAAAAACTGCTTACGAAAGAAGCAATTATCGTTTCTCTTTCTCCTATAATCTCTTGCTCATAAAATGAAGAAAGCATTGCACTTCCAGCGTTACCACTTGCGATGTACGTTATTACAGCCAAACCGCTTTCTGGAGATAAGTTAGCAAAACTTACGACCGGTTTTATTATCCACGAAATTCTTTCTATAATTCCAAGCTCGTTTAAAACGTTTGCAACAATTATTGCAGTAACTAAAATTGGTATTACGTGAATGGCTAAAAACTCAAGTCGGCTGAGGAGTGAAATCATGTCCTGTACTTTTTGACAACCTCTAAGATTTCGTCTATTTGTTCGGTAGTTAGAGTAGTTCTCTCTTTTGCGTATATCAATCTGACTTCATCTCTAACTCTTGGGAGAATGTCTGCAATTTTTACGGCTAAATCTCTTCTCCCAACTTGTGGAAGTTTCTCTAATTCCGAAACAAGCTCCTTTGCTTTTTCAGCAGGAATTCTATAAAAAAGCGTGAGGTGTTTTAAAGCCCTTCTCGTTTCAAAAGTTAGCTCGGAAATAGCCTTTCTCTCCTCTACTATTTTATCCATCACTTCTTTTGCTTCTGAAATGGTTATGTATTCAAAATCTAAAACTTTCTTGAAGCCCATGTTTAACTCCCCTTCTGGGGCTTGAGGTGTTCGGGCCTTACTATTAAAGTTTTCATCTTTCCGCCATCTCTCACCTGTACTAAGTAAGCTCTCCCTCTCTGCCCAACTACTATTCCTGTTCTACCTTGGAATCTGGGGTGAGGCATTCCTTTGTGAACAGCCGGTTCTATGTCTATGTGAACGTACTGGCCAACTTCGAAAGTTTGTAGTACTTTCCTTATCTTCACACCCTTCTCTCTAACTCCTTTTCTCAATTTCCTACCCGACTTGAACCTGAAACCGTGAGATTTCCAGCCCATTTTTTCAACCTCCTGAATAAGGGTCGAACTTTAATCCACCCATCACATCGATTACGTCAAGCCTGACAACCCGTGAGGGGTTATTTAAAATTTCCGACAAACTTGGTTTTGTCCTTCCCTTATCTCCGCTGACGAGCTCTTTTATGTATAGTCCACTATCTGCCTCTATGACTATTACTGCTCTTTTTCCTCTGTGCAGTAGTAGTTTAATTCCGTAAGTTTTTCTCTTTCTTAAAATGTTTGCTCTTCTGTGCTCAACTCTTTCGGGAGTGAACTGCTCTATTTCTCTGTAACTTAGCTTTTCAAGTGCTCTTTCGAGCTCTTTTTTATCCACTTCTCTTTCAAATTCAACTAACGCCCTGTAAACTTTCTTGTAATTTCCAGTTTTTAGCTCGGAAACGTGTTTTGGTCTAACAAAACCGAAAAATTTTACCGAAACTCTTCCTTTTGCAAATTCGTTTACAGCCCTTTCAAGTTCTTTTAAGTCAACTTCTCTAATTCTTGGCTCTCTAACTTCGAGTATGAATGGCCTACCCTTTCCCAGCATTCTTGCATCAACGTCTTCTCTTCCCGCCCCGTGCAGTATTGCATCTTTTCCCTTAGTAATATCTAATACTGGAAGACCTATGTATTCTTCTACTGACATGTCGTATTTTTTACCGGTAAACCCACAAACTTGACAACCTCTGCCTTTACAAGCAGAACATATCCACCTCGTCTGAGGAATGTTTCTAACTCTTTTGATATATCTACCGTATATGTAGATCGGATTTATTCTTATGCTGTAGCTTAAGTCTTCAGCATTAACTGTTACAATTGCATCGGCAAGTCTTGCAACTTTAAATTCGCTTAAAATTCTTGAAAGTTCTTTTTTTACTTCTTCTTTTATGCTCGATTCCACTTTTAACAACTCTTCTAACTCTTTAATGCTACCCTTCATTTTGCACCCTATTTCAATCGTTTTTACGTTATATTCTTTTAAAAATTCGGATATTTCTTTCCCAATTCTTTTGAGTTTGCTGAAAAGTCCGCAACAGTAAACGCACTCCCTCTCGCTAACTATTTTGCACTTGACATTGGCTCTAACGGAACACTTTTCGCATAACTCCATCATTTAATAATTCTACTTTGAAGTATAATTGCTTTTTGATGTCTAATTGCGAATACTATACTGTTTGGTCGAAATTTAATGAATTATTGTTACAAAGTTCTAACTTATTAAAAATTAGAAATGGTGTTTTAAATTTTTTAGTTTAATAACGTTAAACGTCTAATTCGTTAATAAATTGTCTTCTCTGAACAATGTCATTTAACGACAACAATCGAACAAATTTAGAAAAGTTTATCTTACATATTGTTTACAAAATAAACCGATGGATGAGAAAGATAGGAAAATAATTTCGATGTTGCAGGAGAATGGAAGGGTGCCGTTGTCTAAAATAGCAGAGGTAATAGGATTTTCAGTAATGGGCGTAAAAAAGAGAGCGGAAAAACTAGAAAAAAGTGAAATTCTAAAAATAAGATCGATGCTTAATGTGGAAAAGCTTGGGATCAAATTAGCAGTATTGGCAGTTGAAATGGAAAGTGCAGAGGCGATAGAGAGTACAATAGAGAGGTTTAGGAATTGTCCGAGAGTGTTAAGATTTTTCGTAACGACCGGTTCTTATAACCTATTTGCACTCGTAATAGCTGAAGATTACAACACGCTTGAAAGCATGAGCTTAGAAAAATGCTCTTTGAGGAATCAAAAGGGTATAAAAAGGTTTGAAATTTATCCAGTTCAAGACGTTTACTATAGCCCTTACTTCGACATAAACGTAATTCCTGAGAAGAATTTAGAAAAAGCTCCTTGCGGTGTGCATTGTGCGAGCTGTAGCAGATACGTTGCTGAGAGGTGCTTGGGTTGTCCTGCAACAATTCACTACAGGGGAATACTATAAGTATCTTTAATTACCTTTTTCTACATCGATGTATTCTGGAGGTACGTAATCTGTTGTAAAAACCTTACCTTTCTTCCGTATTTCATATCCATTTTCAATCATTTTTCTTGCGTTTACTCTTAACACGACTGGGTATCTATCGTATCGCTTTCCAACTTCAAAAGCTTCAGAGTATGTAGAACTGAGGTGAACTTCTCTCCTCTTCATGGGCAAAATTCCCTCCTTCAAAATCGATTGAATCGCCTTTCTACTCGTTCCGTGATATAGTATCTTAGGTATTTCTCCACCATCGCTCCACCTCGTTTCCACTTTAACGCTATGCCCGTATTTAGCCCTAATTTTTCCATTTTTTAGTTCAAACCTTCCTTTTTCGTCCTGTTTTACTGTTTTCTCTATCAATTTCATTGCTTCATCTTTTTCAATTCCGTACTTAGTCGCTATTACTTTTGCAACTTCATCTAAATCTGCCCAGCCGAACTTATCCAGCTTTATCCCAAACTTGTGGGGGAAGTGTCTTAGCAAACCACTTAGGAATTTACCTATCACGTATTTGGAAACGATTTTATCTTTATTCACATTAACGGTTGAATGATGTGGAGCAAGATAGTAGAAAAGTTTGAAAGATACCCATCTCAAATAGTGGTTGCTAAGGAATTCTTGAAACTTGGAATAAGCGTTAGAAACGGAAAGGCTTATTGTGGCAATATAGAACTGGTTCCTGCTAAAATAGCTGAGGCAATAGGTGTTGATAGGAAAGTAGTGATTTCAGCTATACAGAACATAGAAAGCGATGAAGAGCTTAGGAGCGTTTTTTCAGCTTTAAAGCCCGTAGCAAACATAGCTGAGGTTGCGAGAATCATGGGGTGCGGAGTCTTAGAAGTTTACGCTGAAAGCCAAAAAGTCGGCATAGTTGCCGCGATAGCGGGGATACTTGCTAGGGAAGGAATACCTATAAGGTACATATTGGGCGAGGACCCGGAAATAAGTGTCGAATCCAAGCTGACGATTGTTACAGACTCAAAAATACCGGGAAAGCTCGTTGACGAGTTCCTCGAAGTTGATGGAGTTGAAAAGATAGTCATATCGTAAGAATTTTTTCGAACTTCTTAGCGTCTTTGCACATGTTGGTGTTGTTGAACATAACGTAAATAGTTCCAGAAAACTTTTTTAAATAGTTTTTCAACCATTCCAATTCTTCTTTACTGTAAACGTGTCTGTAGTTCAACTTGCCGTACGGTTTATTCCTGCAATCTGGAGAATGGCCGTGCAATCTGAAGTACATAACTTCTCTTTCAATAGCTGGATCTTCAACCATAGGGTCAACGCAGTGAATCAATCCCGCTCTCTCGCAGACTTCTCTAACGCTTTTGCTACTCCAACCCCTCGCCTCCCAGACGAAGTAATATCCATTTTCTATAGTTGAGAAGAATTCAACGACTCTCTTGGCGTTCTCCTCTCTATCTTTAAAAGAAAAAGGAGTTTGAAATACGATTACTTTTGCTCTTAGAATGTCAGCTATTTCCTTAGTTTTCTCCCAAGCCTCTATTACCGTTTTGTTTAACCTGAAATAACCGCAGAGCTTTACAGAAATGTTTGCCCTTCTGTAAGTTGGACTTGAAGGTGGATGTGTTATTAACTGCCAAGCTTTGACTGTGAATTCAAATTCACTGTTTACTTTGTCAGCTTCTCTCCTCCACCTCTTTGCAGTTTCCACTCCCGGAGGTTTGTAAAACGTCTTCTGAACTTCAACTGCTCTATACTCTTTGAAGTAATTATTCATTGACGTACAAAAACCGCAACACCCGATTATCATGCCAATTCATACGTTTTTACTATTTCTCCAACGCCTTTACTCCTGCCCTCTCTAAAAATGAACTTCTGTCCCTCGAAAACGTAATGAGGTCTGTACTTAAACATCATTTTGACAAATCCTCTATCCCCGGCTTTCAAGTAATCTCTATCTATTTCTTTGAAAACAACAGTTTCCGCTATCGTTTCTACATGTACAACCGGTTCATATCCTACTTTAATTCTTGTAGGGTGGGCGAAAACTATGACTTTTGCATCAAACTCTCTTATTGCCTTTGGTTCTTTCTTAGATAGAACCATTCCCCTCTCTATTTCTTCGTACTTTACCCCTTTCACTGCGACTCCAACTATGTCCCCAGCCTCGGCTTTTTCGACTCTGTAGTAGTGCATTTCCATGCTTTGAACTCTAACCTTTTTAAAAGATCCGTCGTGAAACGGCCCTAAAAATACTTCATCTCCTTCTCTTAACTCTCCTGATCTAATGCATCCACTAACTACCGTTCCAACTCCACTAACTCTGTATATTCTGTCTATATACATTAAGAAATCTTCTTTTGTAAATTTCCTCGACTTTAAGTTGTAGAGCAAAGTTTCAAGCACGTTGTAGCCTTCAAGAGTTACGGCTGAAGTCACAACAACTGGCACTACTGGTTTTGAAAACACGAGTTTTGAAGCTTTTACAGCACTTTCTTCACTCTCAACTCTGTATGGCAACCTTCCAACGCTCCTTAGCAAAGAAGATATGGAAGAAATTACACCTTTTAGCTTTTCCTCGCTGACCATATCCGCTTTTGTAACGACTATTATAACTGGTAATTCCATAGCGAGCAGAATTCCAAGGTGTTCTTTTGTCGTTCTTGTAATTCCGTCGTTTGCAGCTACTACGAGCAAACCGTAATCTATTTTTTGTCCTAACAATCCTCTTATAGTCGTTCTAAGCCATGGCTCGTGGCCAACTGTATCTACGAAGGATACGAGTTTTTCTGCTTTTTCTACGACTTCTGCTTTTTCTCTTTTGTTTAATGGGTTTTTCATCCTTATAGGCTTCCCGTCTTTAAAACCTAAGACTGCAAAGCTTAAATCCGCACTCAATCCCCTCTCTATCTCGTGCTTGAGTACGTCTAAGTATATTCTCGTAGAACCGTCTCCATCATCAGCTCTCCCAGTTATAAGACAGCCGACTAAGGTGCTTTTTCCATGGTCAACATGCCCTGCAGTACCAATAAGTACTCTCTCCTTTCCGTTACTATTCTTCTGTATCTCTACTATTCCAACAAAACTGTTTTTTTCCACTTCGTATTTTTCAATTGAGCTTATTCTTGCCTCCACTTCCTTGGCAAGTTTTTCTAAAACATTTACAGTTTCTTCAAACGTCTTTTCATCAATTCCTTTTAATTCTCCACTATCTGATACGCCTATGACGTATATAGCTTTACCTCTTCCCATTATCAGCCTGTGACTCATCTGACAGGCGAGAGATTGAAACCTCCCCTCCTTTAAATGGTACGAATTCAAAAATTCTTTAAACTCTACATTTTCTCCTTCACCTTTTTTAAGGAGTAAAAACAATCTGTTAGACACGATGAAAGTAAACCCAAGTAAATTTATCTTTTTCGTTTCAAATCAACATGTTAAGTCCCTCCATCATAGCCTCTACTGAAGCCATGACTATGTCTGTTCTCGCACCTCTCGCCGTGACTATTTTGTTTCCCCTTTTAAGTTGAACTATGACATCTACGAGTGCATTCGTTCCACCCGTTATTGCATCTACTCTATAGCTTACGAGTTCTATGTCTGCGAATTCTCTAACACCCTTTTTTATAGCGTTTATAGCTGCATCCACTGGGCCCGTACCGACTGCAGCTTCTATAACTTCTTTTCCGTCTATTTTTAACTTAACACTCGCAGTTGGCATTACGTTTTTACCACTAACTATGGATAAGTCTTCGAGAATAACTTTTTTCTCCCTTTTTATCTGTAGTACTGTCTCTATTATCGTTCTCACGTCTGCATCGGTAACAGTTTTGCCTTTATCCCCAATTTCTTTAATCCTTCTTAGTATTTCTTCCATCTGCTCTTTCGTAGCTTTGTAACCGAGCTCTTTCATCACAGCCTCAACACTCGCTTTTCCAGCGTGTTTTCCTAATACGAGGTGTCTCTCCCTACCAACCGTTTCTGGAGTTATTGGTTCGTAAGCAGAAGCATTCTTCAAAATAGCCGAAGTGTGTATTCCACTTTCGTGAGTGAAAGCGTTGTCTCCAACTATTGCTTTGTTTGGTGGAATTGCTATTCCAGTTATTTTTTCTACGAGTTTTGCCGTTCTGTAAATTTTTTTGAGATTGACGTTTGTTTCTATTCCGTAAAGTATTTTGAGGACTGTTACTACTTCTTCAAGTGCCGCGTTTCCAGCTCTCTCTCCAAGACCATTAATAGTTGCGTGTACCTCATTAGCCCCTCCTTTTACAGCAAAAATCGTATTTGCGGTAGCTAAACCAAAGTCATCGTGGCAGTGTATGGCTAAGTCAACGTCTTTGAACTCTTTTCTAAGTTCTCTTATAACGCTTTCGCACTTTTCTGGAGTCATAACTCCAACGGTATCAGTGTAAGTCAGCCTATCAGCTCCTGCATCCAGCACTTCTTTGTAAAGTCTTTTTATGAAGTCTAAGTTTGCTCTCGAAGCATCTTCTCCTCCAAATTCCACTATTAAACCCCTCTCTTTTGCATACTCTACTGCTTTTACGGACATATCTATTACATCTTCTTCACTTTTTCCCGGAAACTTTGTTGATATGTGAATGGGAGATGAGGGGGCGACCATAAATATTGAATCAGCTCCCGCATCAGCAGCAGCATCTATATCGACTTCTTTAATCCTACAAAAACTACAAATTTCAGCATTCAAATCTAAGGAAGAAATTTCTTTTATTGCTTCAAACTCGCCTTTGGATGCAATTGCAGTTCCGGCTTCTATTACGTCAACACCAAGGCTATCTAAAGCCTCAGCAATCATTTTTTTCTGCTCTATGCTGAGGCTAAGTCCGGGTGTTTGCTCACCATCTCTTAGAGTCGTATCTAAAACTTTTACTTTACCCATACCGGCAAGTGAGTTGTGAGATATAAATTTCTTTTCTGTTCACGATCTATCCTCTATCAGTTTTCTTACTGCCGGCTTTCTCTTCGCTATTTCTTTTAGTTCTGACTCGAAGCTTTCTCCGGGTGGTACGGAATGTAGAAGAAATACGCCAGTTCTTCCAACGTCTCTCCTCCTTTCCAAAACTCTTATCCTCTCCAAGACTATCTCTAAGCCTACACCAAGTCTTTTCGCAACTTCATTTGGATACAACTCGTTTATTGGCACTTCTTCGTGTCCTTTTTCATTTGGAATTATCATTACAAGCCTTTTGTCAACTCCCACCACTCTTTCGTTTTTTCTTAACTGCTCTATGCTTAAACACCCTCCAAATTTGTAGAAGTCTATCTCCCTATCCTTCATTTTTACGAGGGGGAAGCTAACGCTAACACCCTCGTCCACTATGATCTCTCCTTTTATTGCATAGTTCGGAGTAGCCTGAACTATCCTTCTGTCGATCCAGTCCTCGATAGCTATCTCTATTTTGTAAGACGGAATTTTCACTGGAATAAATACGTCAACATCGCTTTTTTCTTTCACATCACCTCTTGCAACGCTTCCGTAAACTATTGAAGGTATTCCCGCTTTTTCCAGTTCACTCATTATTTTATTAGCTATTTTTCTCTTTTCTCTAAGTATTTTCCACCTTTCTTTGCAGTATTCGACTACTCTTCTCTCCCCAAAAGTAGCTGTTTTAGGTCTCATTTTACTACGCTTTTTATCCAGTTTTCGAACTCTTCTGTTGCTTCAACTCTTAACAAAGCTATGCACGGGTTTTGATAGCTGTGCAACTCTTTAATTCTCTTTTTCAACTCTTCAAACTTCGACTCAGTTGTTTTCACTATCAAAGCAAACTCGAGAGCTCCTTTAACCTTCCCTTCCCACAGGTATATTGAGTTCACTGGAAATACGTTGACGCATGCAGCCAACCTTTCTTCTACGAGTTTTATTCCAATATTTCTCGCCTCATCAAGGCTCGAACACGTTACGTAAACAAACGCGAGGCTCATAGAGTTCAGTCTGCACTCGCTTTAAAAACTCTCAGCAAATTTAATTAACGTTTATCGTAAACGCATTTTAATGCGGATCAGCTTGGAAGGTATTGCGCTAATAGTGTTCATCTCATACTGGATTTGCGTGGAAGTTTTAAGGAGTAAAGGGGTGTTGGAAAAATACGAGATAAGCAATTATGGCCCTCTTTTAATAGTAAGAACTAAAAAAGGTCTTGGAATTCTCGAAAAAATTTCTAAGCCAAAGAAATTCTGGAGAGTAATCTCTACTGCTGGTATTCCATCTGTTTTTGCTGGAATGGTTTTCATGTTCGCTTTAATCGTTTTAATGGACGTGATGATGGTAAAATCTCCTCCGCCTCCGTCACAGCTTACTTCTCCGAGAAACGTACTATTAATTCCGTGGGTAAATACGCTTTTTCCTCCTCTCTACCTTTTAATAGGGTTAATCGTAACTCTTGTAGTTCACGAGTTCAGTCACGCAATACTCTGCAGAGTTGAAGGTATAAAAGTTAAAGCTTTGGGTTTATTAATGCTACTCTTACCAATTGGTGGTTTTGCGGAGCCAGACGAAGAAGAATTGGAAAAAAAGGCGAGTAGAATTCAGAAAGTGAGGATATTTTCTGCCGGCGTAATAAGCAATTTTGCAGTTGCTACAATAGCTTTTATCCTCTTTTTACTTTTACTTAACTTTTTGCAACCAGTTGTCTTCGTAGCAAATACTTCTAATTCCAATACTACAATGCACGCTGGAGAGATAGTTTACAGCATAAACGGAGTTAACGTTTCAACCCCCGCTGATGTGGCTAAGGCTCTTGAAAAAACGATTGAATCCGGTACAATTGTTGTTAGGACAGAAAGCGGGATTTATAAACTTCACGGAGTCTGTGGAGTAAAAGTAGTGGGACTGTACAAAAATTATCCAGCAGAGAAAGCTGGAATAAAGCCGGGCATGATAATTTATATGATAAACGAAACTTACACGCCAAACCTCTACGCTTTTCAGAAGTACATGTCGAAAACCAAACCGGGAGAAGTTTTAACCCTTCACGTTTACTACAAAGGTAAGAGAGAAGTTATAAAAGTCAGGCTTGTAAAATCGCCTTATTCGAATTCGGGTTTTCTCGGTGTTGAAGTTTACGGATACGTTTCAGGTCTTACTCTTGGTTACAGTAAAGTTTTACTCGACGAGCTAAAAAGCATACCGTCTGAGCTTAAGAGTGTTAGAGGCTGGCTTTTGTTGGTAGCCATGCCTTTGATGGGTTTTAAGGGTTTTACTGGTAGTGTAACAAAGTACTTCAAGCCTATGGTTTTCGGAAGTACATTGTTCGTAATTCTCACTGCTCTCTACTGGATATGCTGGGTTAACTTTTACGTTGGTCTTTTCAACTGTTTGCCAGCAATACCTCTGGACGGGGGTAGAGTTTTATACGAAGTGTTGGTTTGGATAGCGAATAAATTTGGTTTTTCAGGTGAAAAAGTAGCTGAAAAAGTCGTTAAGTTCTTAGCCTACCTTATTTTCGTATCCTTAGCTTTGTCAGTAGTAATCCCAAACTTAACACCGTATCTCAAAACTATTTAGAAAAATAGTGGACTCGGCGGGATTTGAACCCGCGGCCTCCGCCTTGCGAAGGCGGCGCTCTGCCCCTGAGCTACGAGCCCCCAACTTAGCGTAACTTCGTTTTGCTAATTAAGTTTTACCGTGCATGTGGCAGCAGTAAGTACAGTTGTACTTTGATGGGGGCGGTATGTGCTTTTCAGCGTGGCAGTTTAGACATTCAGCGACGTTGTATGATGTTTTGTTGTAGAAAGCTTTTACTTTGTATCCTTGCCCATTTAGGTAAGCTGTAAAGTTTTCACCAATAGCATACCAGCCTATGTAAACTTTTCTTTCTTTTCCGTTTATAACTACTACAGCTGGAAATCCGTAGGGATTCGTTTCTGAAAATACTTTTCTTTCAACGTTACTCCACTTAGTTCTGTTATCCCAATTGCAGAAGTGAAAATCTATTTCCTTTCCATACTCTTTTTTGAGGTACTTCATGTAAGGTTCTATCATCTTACAGTTGGGGCATCCAGTTTCGTAGTAGAAGAAAACTTGCATTTTTTTGTACGAACTCTCGTTATACGCACCGTTCTGAGCATTGTTTTGAGCACATCCAATTAAAAAAGCTGAAAGTGCGATTAAAATCATAATTTTCCCTAATTTATCCATAACTTAAATCTCAATAAAATCGTTAAAAATTTTTCGTCAACTAAATTCGAGACATCTCTTTACAGCTGAAGGTATTTTTTCCACGACATCCATTGCCGTTAGGCAATACCCTTTATCCTCAAAGCTCAAATCTCCGGCGAGTCCGCAGAGAAATGAAGATGCTACTGCAGCTTTAAAAGCACTCGAATTTGAAAGCATAGCCCCACATATCCCGGCTAAGACATCTCCTGTTCCTCCAACTGTCATTCCTGAGTTACCGCTTGTGTTTACCTTAGCGTTAATTCCGTCCGTTATAAAATCTACTTTTCCTTTCAGCAGAACTGTTAAGCCATTCTCCTTTGCAAAAGAGACGAGTTCTTCTGCACTGTCTATTCGTAGATACTTCTTAGCCTCTCCCCTATGTGGTGTTAAAATTACTTCTTTTCCTTCGATGAGTTCGAAGTATGGTATTGCACTTGCATCCAAAACGAATTTCTCGCAATTCAACACTTCTAATACCTCTTTTGCGAGTTTTTCTTCCATCCCCATTCCAACTACTGCCACATCTACTTTGAAGTTTAGCTCTTCCGGACTGTTAAAACCTCTGACTATTATTTCTGGAGAATAGGATGAAACTATTTTTTCTATCTCTGAAGGAACTGCAAGGAAAACGAGGTCTGCTCCAGCTTTTAGAGCTGAGATAGCCGATAGGAATGGAGCTCCTTTATACGGACCACCCCCAACGACTAAAATTCTCCCATGCTTTCCCTTATGTCCAAATTCGTCTCTCTTAAAAGCTAACTTGACATCTCCCGGTCCCGAAAGCACTTCTATTGCTGGAGGAATACCTATGCTTTTAACTACGACTTTTCCGGCGTATTCTTTTACTTCTGGTTTTAGAAAACAAGGCTTTAACCTGTGAAATGTAACGGTTACGTTTGCTTTGACAGCTTTTTCAAATTCTCCCGTGTCTGGATTTACTCCTGTTGGTACATCTATAGCAACGACTGTAGCCTTAGTCGAATTTATTAGCTCTACGGTGGAAGAGTATGGTTCTCTTAACTTACCTTTCGTTCTCCCCAACATTGCATCAACTACGCAATCCGCTTCTATCTTTTCTGGAAGTTTATCAGGTGTGTTTGCAACTTTAACTTCAATTCCAGAAAGTTTTGCGAGTTCCAAGTTTTTCTTAGCTATTTCAGTCTTCACTTCCTTCCCTAAGACGTAAATTTCAACTTCGCTCTCGTTTGAGAGAAACCTCGAAGCGACGAACGCGTCTCCTCCGTTGTTCCCCGTTCCTGCAAAAACTACAACTTTTTCAGGTTTGAACTTTTTTATCTCTTCTGCAACAGCTCTTCCAGCATTTTCCATTAATTGCAATCTCGAAAGACCGTAGTACTCGCAGTTCAAATCGGTTGCATTCATTTCTGCTGAAGTAATAGTTTCTTTAAGCGAAATCAACTTTACAGCCTCTCTAACGACCATAATTAAAACCCTAATAGCTTAGGCTAAAACTTTTCGCCGGTAGGTGAAATCTATATACCCTTATGTTTTTTCGCTAATACATGAAGCTCATAACTTGTGGTCTGCCGTACGCTAATGGTAAGGCTCACATAGGACACTTGAGAACGTACGTTCCAGCGGACGTTTACGTTAGATATCTGAGAATGATGGGTGAAGAAGTTTTGTTCATATGCGGGAGTGATTGTCACGGAACGCCCATAGTCGTTAACGCCGAAAAAGAAGGTGTGGAGCCGAGAAAACTTGTGGATAGGTATCACGAACACTTTAAAAAAGTGTTTTCTGCGGTTGGCGTTGAATTTGACTACTTTGGGAGGACTGACAGTGATTATCACCACGAAATGACGGAGAATTTCGTAAAAAAATTGATAGAAAATGGTTACGTTTACTCTAAGGAAATAGAGCTTGCATACTGTCCGAAGTGCAAGAGGTTTTTGCCCGACAGATACGTTGAAGGGATATGTCCTTATTGCGGAGCCATAGCGAGAGGAGATGAATGTGATCAGGGTTGCGGAAGGTACTTAGAGCCGGGAGAGATAAAAGATCCAAGATGCAAAATATGCGGGAGTAAAGCTGAGTTTAGAAAACAGAAACATTACTTCTTCAAGTTAACTGCTTTTAAGGAGTTCTTGCTAAACTACTTAGATAGGGTTAAAGGAACGGAGAACGCTCTTAACTACGCCAAGCAGTGGGTTAGGCAGGAATTAAAGGACTGGTGTATAACAAGAAATCTGGAGTGGGGAGTAAGATTTCCGGGAGAAAACTTAGTAGTTTACGTTTGGGTTGATGCACCCATAGGATACATTTCTTACACGAGAGAGGCTTGTAAGGAGAAAAAGTGTGATTGGGAAGAAATATGGATAAAAGGCGTTAAGAAAGATCAAATTAAGTGGGGGGATATAACTCACTTCATAGGTTTGGACATAGTCTATCACCACTGCATATTCTGGCCTGCTATGCTTAAAGGGGCTGATTTTGCTTTGCCCTCAGCGATCGTGGCGAGCGGAATGGTTAAAGTCGAAGGAAAAACTTTCTCTAAATCGAGAGGATACGTCGTTTGGGTTGAAGACGATTACCTAAACAGAGGTTTTAATCCAGATTACCTTAGGTATTACATAGTTAACTATACATCTCATCAAAAAGATTTAAACTTCTCGTGGAAAGTTTTTATGGATAAAGTAAATAATGAACTTATAGCAAATCTTGGAAATTTCATCTATAGAGTTACCTACTTTGCGTGGAAGAACTTTAATGGGGATGTTGAAACTTCTGAGTTTGATGAAGAAGTAGTAAAAGCTGTTGAAAAGGCGAGAGATAAAATAATCAAAGCTCTTGAAAACTGGGATTTCAAAGTTGCGAGCGACGCTTTTATGGAGCTTGCAAGTTTTGGAAACAATTACTTCCAGAGTAATGAACCGTGGGAACTGATAAAAAGAGATGTAGAGGAGTGTACTAAGGTTATAGCTAATTGTTTGCACTTGGTAAAAGCTCTTGTTTTGCTATCTTATCCAGTTCTGCCTTTTACTATGAAAGAAGTTGCAGAAATTATCGGTCTCGAAGATTTTAGAATGGATAGAGTTTGTGAGTTAGAAAAAGTAAGAGTAATTAAAAAACCAAAACCACCGTTCAAGAAAGTTGAAAAAGAAGTTGTAGAGGAGATGGAGAAAATTATGAAGGAAAGAATAAAAAGAGCTGAAATGAAAAAAGCTGAAGTCGTAACAGTGGAAGACTTATCCAAGTTAGACTTAAGAATAGGAAAAATAGTTAAGGCTGAAAAAATCAAAAAGAGTAGGAAACTTGTAAAGCTGGAAGTTGACATCGGAGACGAAGTGAGGCAAATCGTTGCTGGAATTGCTGAAACTTACTCTCCACAGGAATTAGTGGGAAAGGAAGTAGTAGTAGTTGCAAACATGAAACCTGCAAAGCTCATGGGTGTTGAAAGCAGGGGCATGATTTTAGCTGCCGATGTCGATGGAAAAGCTGTGTTGCTAACCCCCGAAAGAGAAGTTCCAGTAGGTAGTAGAGTTAGGTGATTCCTATGCCCGTTATGATTCTTAGTGGGGGTTTGGACTCGACAACTCTGTTGTGGAAACTTTGTTTAGAAGGAAAAAGAGTTTACGCTTTAACGTTTGACTACGGGCAGAGGCATAGGAGAGAGATAGAGCATGCTAAGAAAATCGTTAAAAAGGCTAAGGAGGTTGGGTTTGAAGTTTATCACGAAGTAGTTGACATCTCTTCTATTTCTCATTTGATCTCCTCTGGAGCTCTTACGGGGAATGAGAGTGTACCTCATGGATTTTACACAGACGAAAGGCAGAAGGTAACAGTAGTTCCAAACAGAAACATGATAATGTTGTCTATAGCAGCTGGTTATGCTGTTAAAATGGGTGAGAGTGAAGTTTACTACGCAGCTCACAAATCGGACTACGCAATATATCCGGATTGTAGAAAGGAATTCGTTAAAGCTTTAGATTCAGCTATATACCTCGCGACTATTTTCACTCCTGTGGAATTAAAAGCACCATTCGTAGATATGACCAAGGCTGAAGTAGTTTCTCTTGGATTGAAGCTTAAAGTACCTTACGAGTTGACTTGGAGCTGTTATGAGGGTAGAGATAGGCCTTGTTTGAAGTGTGGTACGTGCTTAGAGAGAACAGAAGCTTTTCTTCTGAACAAAGTTAAAGACCCCCTTTTAACAGAAAGTGAATGGGAAATTGCAGTAAAGGAATATAGGAAGTACGAAAAAGAAGATAAGCAAAAAACAATTTCAAACTAAAACGTTAAAGCGATAATTTTATATCCTTTCCTGTTAACTCTCGCTCAATGGGACGGCGGGACAGGGAGTACTATCTACCTTCAATGATTTTCGCTGCTGGTGTATTCTTAATACTGATAGGCCTTGCGCTGATAGCGATTTTTCAAGTAAACAGGTATTCCAATCCAGTTCAAATAGAAATCGTTGGAGTGATTATTGGAATAGCTATTCCAATGGCTCTATACGGAGTAAATGCAATGTACGGTTTTAAGAGATACAGACCTGCAACAATTGCCGCTTTTGCTCTAACAACTCTCGCTGTCGTACTATTCGTATTGATGTATCCAGAATACTGGTATTACCCTCAAGTAATTTACGTAGCAATACTCTACGCTCTCGGCTTGGTTTTATTTTTCAGTAGCTCTTTTGCTGAGGCAGTTTTGAGATTGCTCGAAAAAGCACCGGGGATAGAGATTAGAAAGGAAACGACTTACACTGAGAAAAAGAAGCTAAGGAAGAAGATCGAAGAAGACATAGAAATTGAAGAGGCAAAGTTAATAGAGCCAGATTTTGACAAAGTGTTAGATATAGAAATCGTAGAACCAAAAGAGAACTTTGTAGTTGGTTCAGCTTTAAAAGATGGAAATTACAGAGGTAACGTCGTAAGGGTTAAAGATTCAGTTCCAGAAGCTGAAAAGCTTAAGATGTTGAGAGAAGGTGGTAGAAGAGTTGCTAAAAAAGAAGTTGGTGAAGTTGATAACGCTGCAAAGGTACTAAAAATGATTGAAGAGAGTAAGATTAAAGGTAAGCTTTCTTAGGAGGTGGTTTTTCATGTCCAAGGGTTTGGATGTCGGGACTATGAACATAATATGCTCCGAGATGGAAGGAGACGAGATCGTTTTCGTTCAGCAGAGAAATGCTTTCCTTGAATTAGACTACAACGACATGACGAAGATGATGCTGGACAACGCGAGAGTAGCTTACGTGATAAAAGGTAATAAAATTTACGTGCTTGGAGATGATGCTTTGAGGTTTGCTACTGTTTTCAAAAAGAGTACTAGGAGACCTATGAAGTCTGGAGTACTCAGCCCAGAAGAAAAAGAGGCTATTCCGATTATAAAGCTACTAATTGAAAAAGTCGTTGGAACTCCTGAGTATGCTGGAGAGACTGTTTGCATATCTTCTCCAGCAAAACCGATAGATTCGGATATTGAAGTTCTCTACCACAGAAAAACCATGGAGGCTCTGATAAAGAAAATAGGTTACACACCATACGTGATAGACGAGGGGTTGGCAGTCGTTTACTCTGAATTAGCTGATACGAGTTTTACTGGAATAGGTGTTAGCTTTGGTGCTGGAATGACGAACGTTACTGCCGCTTATTTTGCAGCTCCAATAGTATCTTTCAGCATAGCGAAGGGAGGAGACTGGATTGATGAGAATGTAGCAAAAGCTACTGGAATGTCGAGAGAGCAAGTGTGTGCAATAAAGGAAAGCGGCTTTGAACTTAAAAAAGAAGTTGAGCTTGGAAGTGTAGAAGGAGCTTTGGCAATTTACTACGACCAATTGATCTCTAACATCGTGGAAACTCTTGCGAGAAAGTTGGCGGAGGTAACACCACCAGCGGTAGAATTTCCAGTAGTCCTTGCAGGAGGTACTTCTAAGCCAAAAGGCTTTAAGTCTCTTTTCGAGGAAAGGTTAAGTGAAATAGGCTTGCCGGTTAACGTTTCTGAAATAAGGGTTGCAAGAGATCCACTCTTCAGCGTAGCGAGAGGTTGCCTTATCGCAGCCAAGACGAGAGAAAGCTGAAACGATGAAAAATAAATTATTTTTAATAATTTTAGCTCTTTTATCGTTATTTCTAATTTACTACTATTCGCCATTACTCAACGGAGTTGTTATGGGCGTAGTTTTCGCATACGTCGCAAAGCCTATAAAAAACAGGCTAAGATTTGGCGAAACTCTATCGAGTGCTATCTCTACAGTCTTGATTTTGCTTCCCATTTCATTTTTAATGTTCTACGGAATACTGCAGGGATTAAATCAGCTAATTTACTTGCTGACGCATCAGAAGGAGTTGTCTTATTCAATAGCATATACTTTGAGAGAGGCGGGTCTGCCTGAGAAGTACGTAGCTTACGTAATTTCAGCTATTCCTTCTGTAGAAAGTTATGCAAAGCAGTACATTAAATTTTCAGCTTTAAATTTGACGGTAAAAGCTACTATGTTTTTTATGAACTTCTTGATTTCCGCAGTAGTTTGCTTTTACGCTTTGAGAGATGGTGAAAGATTTGCAGATTCAATGTTGTCTTTAATACCTCGCAAGTATAGGGATAACTTTAAAGAGCTTTTTATACTTATAGATGAAACTCTCATTTCTTTGTGGTTTGGTAACTTTGCTTTTGCAATAATTGTTGGAATACTCAGCATTCCTTTCTTTCTAATTTTTGGCGTGCCTTACATCCCCCTTCTAAGTGGACTCATGTTTTTAGCAGCTTTAATACCTGTATTCGCAGAGTGGATGGTTTTGTTACCCGTTTCGGCTTTTCTTGCAACTAAGAGTTTTATACTTGCAATTTGGTTTTTAATTTTTGGAGTAGTTTTTATGTACATCTTGCCTGAGCTTTTCCTGAGACCTTACTTCTTAGGTTATGCGAGCAAAATACACCCAATGCTAATACTTCTGTCTTTCATAGGAGGAGCTATTGCAGGAGGAGCTTCTGGATTTTTTATAGCTCCAACTTTAACAGCAATCGCCACAGCTTTTTACAATTTCATCGCTAAAAACTTAGGGGAGGAGGATGGAATGTGAAACTCGTGATATCTCTCGGCGGATCGGTTTTGATGAGCGATTTTCCAGAGTGCAAACTCATGAAAGATTTTGCTGAGGAGATAGAAAGGATCTCAAAAAATCACGAAGTATTCGTAGTTGTCGGAGGTGGAAAAGTTGCGAGAAACTATATAGAAATAGCTAAAAAAGTCAACGCAAACAACGTTTTGTGCGATACCTTAGGCATTGGAGTTACAAGGCTTAATGCCATGCTTTTTGCCATTCACATTAAATCAGCTCCAAAAGAGGTGCCGGAAACGTTTGAAAGAGCTTTAGAACTTTCGAAACTGTGGAAAGTCGTAGTTATGGGTGGAACTTTTCCGGGGCATACCACAGATGCTACTGCTGCTTTGCTTGCAGAATACGTTGGAGCTGATATGTTCCTCAATGCAACTTCAGTTGACGGAGTTTACTCTGACGATCCTAAGAAAAATCCTGCGGCTATTAAGTACGAAAAGTTGAAGGCGAAAGAATTAGTTGAAATAGTGAGTAAAGGAGAAGCTATGGCTGGAAGTAACAATATAGTTGACCTCTTAGCAGCTAAGGTAATTGAGAGGAGTGGTATAAGAACTGTCGTGTTTAAAGGCATTCCCGGTAACATAGAAAAAGCAGTTTTAGGAAAAGTTTCTGGAACTTGGATAGAGCCATGAGGATTCTCGTAATTACTGGAAAACTTGCGAAAGAAGAAGTACTAAAAGCTGTAAAGGGTTTTAACGTAGATGTTTTTGTTGCAGATGTTGACGTTGCAGCTTTTATAACACCAGCACATGTGGAAAAAGCACCTCTTTCCAACTACGATTTAGTTTTACTGCCCGGTAATGCTAAGGGCAACTGGAAAGAGTTGGAAGAGAGGGTTGGAGTTAAGATAAGGCTTGGTAGTGTACACACTGCGGATTTACCTAAGATTCTAAAAAACTTAGATAAAATAGAACTCTCCCACACAACTCCTGCGTGTAAATTGCTCTCATCGGTTATTGCTGAAGAAGTAGTTGAAATGGTGGATAGAGATAGAGAAGGGGTAGTAAATCCTGTTAGGGTTGGAAGTGTTGTTATTGGAGAAGGTAGGATGAAAGTTGTTGCAGAAATAGTTGATGCGACTGAATTGAGTAGAGACGAGTTGAGCAGTAAAATAGAGTACTATCTTGAAAGTGGAGCTGACGTTATAGATGTCGGCGTCCCTTTATCTGCTGATGCTGAAAAGGCGGAAAAAGCTGTTAAATTAGCTTTAGATTGCTGTGATGCTGTCAGCGTTGATACTTTTAGCTACGAAATCATACGCAGAGCAGTTAAAGCTGGAGTGCACATGGTGATGAGCGTATCGAAAGACAACTTGAAGGCATTAGATTTGATAGAAGAACAAGCAGTAGTAATCGTTAGCAGAGATGTGAGTGAGTTGAAAAAATTAGTAGATTACGCTAAGAAAAGGGGTAAGAACGTAATTGCAGATTGCATACTCGATTTTCCACTGAGGTTGTACTCTTCTCTTTCGAGATACGCCGAGTTTAGAGTTGTTGATAGAGAAACTCCAGTTTTAATGGGGGCTGGAAATGTAACTGAGTTATGCGATGCGGACTCTACTGGAATTAACGCTCTTTTAGCTTTTATAGCTGAAGAAATTGGAGTAAACGCTCTTTTTACGACTGAAGCGAGTTACAAGACGAAGGGGAGTGTAAAAGAGTTGAAGGTAGCGAGTTACATGGCGAGAGCGGCAAAGTTGAGAAAAACACCCCCAAAGGATTTAGGGCTCAACTTACTGGCGTTGAAAGAAAAAGTCGTTGTAAGAGAAGATTTAAAAGAAGAAATTTCAAAAGAAATCTCAATTGTAAACGCAAAACCCTCTGGATTCGTTAGAGATCCAAAAGGCGATTTCAGAATCTTTATTTTAGATGAAGAAATCGTAGCACTTCACGAATCTGGAATTGCCGTTAAGGGAAGTGCTGAAAACGTTTGCAAAGAAGTGATAAAATTAGGCTTAATTTCCAGACTTGATCACGCAGCTTACATCGGTAGGGAGCTGAAAAAAGCTGAAATAGCTGCAAAGCTTGGTAAGAGCTACGTTCAGGATGAAGAACTAAATTTTGGAATCTACTCTAAGGCTTTAGACTTTATCAAAAACGTTAGTTAAAACGAAACATTTATAAAAGTTAATATTTCCGCATCGATATGAATCTGTCAACATTACTAACAATAGGTTTTTTAGTAATAATAGCTTTAATCGTATTTGCATTAGCCATTTACATTGGAGCTATATACAACAGATTTCAGCAACTCAAAAATGGGGCTGAAGCAACGTTTAATCAGATAAAAGTTGCTATGAAGAAAAGACTCGACTTACTAAGCGAATTGCTCGAATCCGTTAAGAGTTACGCGAGATACGAGAGAGATACTTTTGAAAGAGTGACTAAGATGAGAACTGAAGTTATGAAAGCGTCAACTCCTCAGGATTTGCAAAAAATAGATGCTGAGACGAGAGGTTTGTTAGGAAACATAATTGTTAGCGTTGAGAACTATCCAGAACTTAAAACTTCAAGCGTTGTGCAGGAACTCATGAGTTCTGCTAAGTCTGTTGAAGATGAAATTGCCCGTTTGAGATACACTTACAACAATGTAGTTCAGGAATACAATACGAGAATGGACATAATTCCGGACGGCATAATTGCAAGCTTAATGGGTTTGAAGAAGTTAGAATACTTACACTTTGAAGAAAGTGTGGAGAGAAGACCCGAACTCGATTGGAACGTTTAGGTGGTGAACTATGTTTCTAGCATTTGCACTCGTTTCTCTGATACCTTTATTAATTCTATTTGCTATTTCGAGAAAACTTGAGGAAAAAGGGCAATTGATATCTCTCTTCCTCTGCATATCAGTTATCGTTTTTCTCGCTTTTTTGCTTTCTCATGAAGGTATGGGTGTAAACGTAATTAGCAATCCTTTGACAGCTGACTACTCTGCTACGCTTAAAGTAGGCTCTAATCTTTACTTAACAGAAGATTACGTTTACCACGTACACACTTCTAAGTACAGAGCTCTTTACAGGAGGTTTAACGCTCCTCTCTTATTTCAGAGCAGTTCTAATGAGCCCCACTACACTTTGCTAACGATTTTCAGTAGTTATCCTGAATACGCAGTGGATTGCTTTGGACACATATATCTGTGGGATGCATACAATGCGCACTACCTGAGGGAGTTAATAAGGGAACACGCAAGCAAGAACGAAGTAGGCATTGTTAATTCACACCACTTTAACCCAGGAAACTATGAAGTTAAGTACAAGTTTGAAATATTTCCTCCAGTCCAGACTGATGGTAAGTTATATCACGTAAACATAAAGCTGGCGAGTGAACACGTTCCATACGACAGAGTAGTTTTAAAGATTTTAGACCCGCAGAAAGAAGTGAAGGAGCTGTTTGTACACTTTCCAGATTCAAAAGTTGTGAAAACTGATTATGGATGGATTATTACCGGTAAAAGTCCTGAAAACGGATTGATAGAAGTTGAAATGCTTTTGACTAAACCCGTTAACGGTTACTTGGAAAGAGTAAGCAATGTGCAGGCTAAAACTGTATCAGCAAATAAATTTTATGAAATGGAAATGAAAATTGTTAAGAATATTAGTTACATTTACGTGCTATTAGCCCTTATATTTCCCGGAATAATATACTACATTTACGTTAAGTACGGTTCGGAAATAAAAGTTACAGTCCCCAAGTTCCTGAGTTACGTGCCAAATAATGAAAGAAAACCTTGGGTAGTTAACCTCGCTTTTAAAGGTGATGCATTCACTTTTGATGCTGATGGCTTCTTTGCTACTTTACTCAACTTAGAAAAGATGGGGTTAATTAAGCTGGAAACTTATGGTAATTCGAAAAAAGACCTCAGGATTAAAATTATCAAAGAAAAAGAGTTAGAAGACGAATACGAAAGGAATGTATTTGATTACATTAAAAACTACTCTGAAGATGGAGTTTTTGACACGGCAAATCTTAGAAAAACGAAAGATTTGGTATCTATGATAACTGGTTTGAAAGAGGTAATTGAACTCAAAAACTTGATGCTAATGCAAGGTAGTGACTTAATAAAACTCAAAAGAAAAGTCGAAAAAGAATTTATAGACGTTTCAGGTAAAAAGGCTTTATACAAGTTATTAGCTTTCAGCTTTTTAGTTGCCATATCGGGAGTTGCTGTAAGCTTTGTCTATCCCCAACAGTACTCAGCAACAATGGGAATAGCTACTCTCTACGAAAGTTTAGCCTGCCTTGCAACTCCCACCCAGCTTTTTGGAAGGTGGAAAGAAAGAGAATACGAAGAAAGGTTGCAGTGGAGGGCTTTTGCCAGATTTCTATCGGACATGGCTATGATAAAGAAGTACGCTCCAGAGGATATAGTAATGTGGCAGGAATGGTTGGTTTATGGAACGGCGTTGGGTGTTGGAGATAAAGTCGCAAAGGCTATGAAAGCTTTGGACATTGAAATTGATACGGATTACAGCGACATCTTTGTAGGATTCCACACGTTCTACTCCGCTGCTTCTACCAAAGATAGCAGTAGCTTTGGTGGAGTTGGAGGTGGAGGATTTGGAGGTGGAAGTGGATTTGGAGGTGGTGGTGCTGGAGGCTGGTAATTTTTTTAGCTTTTAAACTTTTTAGCGGCTGAACAAAAAGCCTCTTGCAAGCACCAGGCTGCTTTACACTCCATTAGCTTTGCTAACCCTTCAACAGTAGCTCCAGCCGGTGTAGCAACACTGTATTTTAATTTTCTAAAATCGTAGTTTTCAACGAGCTTTACGCAGCTACGAAACGTTAGAATTGACAATTTTTCAGCTACATCTCTTTTAATTCCCTGCCTAACTCCTGCAAAAGTCAGTGCTTCTATTAACTCTGAAACGAAAGCAATAGAACTCGCAAATGCAGTTGAAGTATTAACGACTTCTTCGTCAACTTTTATGGGTTCTCCAAGCTTTTTCAGAATTTTTAGAATTCTTTCCTCCTCATCTGGACTAATGCCTTCACAGCAATACGTAACAAAACTCTCTCCATACTCAGCAGCTAAGGTAGTCATCGCTCTAACTACTTTTTTGCTAACTCTTTTCAACTCTTCAACGCTAACACCAGCCATAAAACTTATCACTACTTTATCTTGAAAATCCATCTCTATTTCTCTGAAATCTTGTGGTTTTAGCGTTAGAATTACTACGTCACACTTTTTTGCATCACTTATCTTTGAAGACTTTTCACATTCAAGTTTTATTTTTGATAAATCTCTTCTTATAGCTATAACTTCGTACTCTCTCAGAGCTTTTGCTATTGCACTTCCCAAGTTTCCACAACCGACAATCGCAATTCTCATACTTTTTCCGACGTCAAAATTAATATAACTCACCTTCGTTTTACGTTCATGGATTGGGGCTTGAAGTTGAGAATGTGGATAACCATGTCAGCTCTTGCTCTGTTAACCTTAGCGTTTCTAACTATACTGTGGATGTACGGCGTAAGCACACCATTTTTAATCTTCTTCGCTGGAATCATGCTTTTCGTTCAGTATTACTTCTCCGATAGAATAGCTCTTCTTGCTTCTGGAGCTAAAATCGTTAGTAGAGATGAAATGCCTGAACTACATGAAATAGTCGAAGAATTGGCGACAAAAGCCGGAATACCAAAGCCAAGAGTTGCAATTGTACAAACTCCAATTCCAAACGCTTTTGCCACAGGCAGAAGTCCGAGCCACTCTACAGTTGCAGTTACTACCGGTTTGTTGAACACGCTCAACAGAGACGAAATAGAGGCTGTGTTGGGGCATGAGATAAGCCACATAAAGCACAGAGATGTTGCGGTAATTACGATTGCGAGCTTCGTAGCCACTCTTGCTTGGTTCGTTATGAGGTGGGCAATGTTTATGGGGATGTGGGGTTATGATAGGGATAGAGATGATTTGGCACCCTTAGCCCTGTTTGCAATATCCTCCTTGGTTTGGCTTGTAAGCTTTTTACTGATAATGGCTTTGAGCAGATACAGAGAGTTTGCAGCGGACATGGGAAGTGCTTTGATAACAAGGAAGCCGGAACACTTGATATCCGCCCTGCTCAAGATAAGCGGTAAGATGGAGTACATACCGCCTGAAGAGAAGAAGAAAGTCGAAGGACTCAACGCATTCTTTATAATCCCGGCGATAAGTGGCGAAACAATAATGTCTCTATTCTCAACTCATCCACCAGTTGAGCAGAGGATTAGGAAATTGGAAGAGATCGCTGAAAAACTTAGAATGGGTGAGATATGAAACACAGACACGTTGAACTTCCAAGCTTTGTAGAAGTAGGTAAAGGAGTTTTAGATAGAACTAAAATTTTTGTAGAAAGTTTAAAAGCAGAAAGAGTTGTTATGCTATGCGGTAAAATTAGTTATGAACTCGCCGGAAGAGAAGTGGAGTCGATAGTTAAACCATCTGAAGTTTTCTCGCTAAGAAATCCAAGAGATGAAGTATCGAAACTCGTCGCAAAATTAAGTTATAGCGATGTAGATTGTGTAATTGCAGTCGGTGGTGGGAGGATTATAGATTCTGGAAAAATCCTGTCTTCTGAGCTAAACGTTCCACTCGTAACAGTGCCAACTACGGCATCTCATGATGGAATAGCTTCACCCGTAGCAAGCTTTAGAAATGGAGAAGTTTTCTCTATTTTTACCCGTCCACCTTCGGCTGTAATAGCAGACACTTCGGTAATTTCTCTTTGTCCCATCAGACTTATAAGAGCGGGTTTTGGAGATTTAATATCGAACATCACTGCAGTTAAAGACTGGAGACTTGCTAAGGATGTTGAACCAATTGATTACTCTGAGATAGCAGCGAGCATAGCATATATGCCAGCTGAAATGTTGTTAGAAAAAACTCCGGAAGTAGATGAGTTGGTTAGAGGGCTTATAATGAGTGGAGTCGCTATGAGCATAGCTGGTAGTAGCAGACCAGCTAGTGGGGCTGAACACAAATTTAGTCATGCAATAGACATGCTTGGCTTTGGAAAAGCTTTGCACGGTGAACAAGTTGGGATAGGAACTATAATCATGGAGTACTTTCACGAAATTGCTTATGAGGGCGATTGGATGAAAGTTAGGCAGGCTATGGAGAGATTTGGTTGTGTTGTCAAACTCAAAGATGTTGGAATCTCAAAGGAGGAGGCGATTCAAGCTCTTTTAAAGGCAAAAAGCATAAGACCTTCGAGATATACAATTCTTGATGAATTAAAACCTGAAAGAAGAGATTTTGAAAAAGCGATAGAGGTAACTAATGTTTAAAATTCGACATTTGCTTTTTTAGATTTATCGAAACCTATTGTAATTTACTAATTATCATTATCTTATATTTCCAAATTGAACGTAGTGTCAGTAATTAAAACGTTGAGATTATAAGCTATATTGGTTTAATTTGGATCTTAGAAATTTTAAATTTTGTTTGCGGCTTTTTCTAATCTCTGTAAACAAAATCGGCTTTGAATCTTTTTTGTTTCTTTAAATTCTTAATTTTGAAAGGGCAAAAATAGTAAGGTTTATTAATTTAAATAATTAGCTCGCCACATGGACACTGTATCCTTAGCTTTGATAGCTATGTGCTGCTTTGCAGTTTTAACAGCATTTGCAGCTCTATTCACGAAAGATACGTTCTACTCAGCTCTGTTTATGTCAGTAACTCTTTTGACGATCGCTGGAATGTACGCACTGAACAACATTCAGCCAGTCTTCGTTCTAATAGCTTTCATATTCGTCGGTGCGATTGGTGCCGTTACGGTTGCTTTAGCGGCTATGTATAGGGATACGAGACCAAAACTCCAGATCGACTTTATATGGTTTTTACCAGCAATTATAACTTTTGCAATCGTTTTTAATTCGATTTTCGGGTTTGAAAGTGCCCCTTCTGTTTTCAGCAGCTCTGCAGTTTCAGCGTTCGTCGAAGAATACGCAGTTTTAGCACTGTTCTTCTTCGCTTTAGCAATTCTGCTTATGCTTGCGGTAGTCAAGTTCGTTAGGAGGGAGGGCGTATGATGGTTTACTTGGTGTTAGTCACTTCTATTGCCATACTGTTGATAGGATATGTAATGGCGATGTCGAGTAAAGAGCTCGTTAGATTGCTCATATCTCTTGAATTAATGTTTGGCGCAGTATTCTTAGCTTTAATGCCCCTATTTACGGTTCAAAACTTAATTACTTCTGCTTTTGGAATTGCAGTTCTAACTATTTTCACGAGCGGGGGGGAGCTAATGATACTAATAGCTGCTATGGTCACTTTTAGCAAAAAATTCCACAGCTTTTCTACAGATGATGTTACGGCTGGAGGTGAGTTGTAATGCTGGAAATTCTCTTAATACCTCTCGTCATTACGTTTTTGGCACCTTTAATGAGGCCAAAACTTGCTACAGCAGTTTCTGCAATATCTTTCTTAATACCTTTTGTTTACACGATATATGGCTTAGCTGAAAACTTGGTCGTAAAACAGCCAATAATAGACATAGTGAAACCAATAGGCGAGTTTTACATATTGGGAGATCAAATATCTTTCTCTTTTGCCCTCGCTATATGCCTCGTTTCAGCCATGGTCGCTTTGTACTCTCTACCCTACATGGCACACCGTTTTGAGGAGATGGGGAGGGAATTTGAAAGCGAATACAGGAAGTACATATTCTTCTACGATTTGTACGCAACTTCAATGCTGTGGCTTGTTTTCAGCGGAAACTTCATAATGCTTTACATATTTCTGGAAATATCTTTGTTGGCATCTTTCCTGCTGATTTACATGTACGGATATGGAGACAGAAGAAAAGTCGCAACTCTCTACTTTATATGGACTCACATTGCTGGAATGTTAGCCTTAATTGGGTTTTTGCTTGTAGCCTCCACTAATGGTAGTTTGGCGTTCGATTCGATAGCTAAAATCGGATTTACAGCTTGGCTATTGATATTCTTGGGTATGATAATTAAGCTTCCGGGACTTGGTCCCCACGTCTGGTTACCTTGGGCTCACGCCGAAGCTCCAACTCCCGTTAGTGCTTTGCTAAGTCCACTTACTGTTGGTCTTGGAGCTTACGTAATTCTGAGAGCTTACCTAATCAGTCCTTGGTTCATAAAGAAGTTTATGGTTCCAATATTCATATATGGAGTCGTATCGAGTATATACGCTGGGTTTATGGTTTTCAGACAGAACGATTACAAGAGGTTGCTCGCTTTTTCCACGATATCTCAAATGGGGTATTGCTTAATAGCGTTCTGCTTAGGTACTTACGGCATAATGGCTGTAATAATTCAGTACATTTCTCACGCTTTTGGCAAAGCTATTCTCTTCATGACTGCTGGAGGAATAATAGCAAACTATCACGGTTTGAGGGATATAACAAAAATGGGAGGAATGCACGAATACGTTCCAACGATTTCCAACGCAGCTTTATTGGGGTTCATGAATCTCGGTGGAATACTTACAGTTGGAATGTTTGGAGAGTTCTTCATACTGAAAGGCTTGGTTGACACATTTGGATTTGACGTATCCGCAATCTTAGCGGTGATATTCGTATTCATAATTTCTGGTCTGTACAGCTTCTACACTTTTAAGAGGATTTACTGTGGAAAACCAGCTGGTTACGAGAAAGTTAAAGTAAACAGACTGTTGGATACGCCACTATTCGTCATAGGTGTGATTTCTATACTCTTCATATTTCCACCTCTCGCCGCAATACTTCTCAACGCTTTGAAAGCTGGAGTGGCTAAGATTCTTTTACTTGGGGGTGTTGCACCGTGAACTGGGAAATTGTTTTATTGTTTGTTGCACCCGTAATATGCAGTTTACCCATAGCATTTTTCTGGGTAAAGGAGCCGGGAAGTGAAAGAGCGAGAAAGCTTCCTATACTCTCAGTGTTCGGCCTCTTCATTTCATTCTTAATAGCTATCCACATACTTCTAACTTACCCAAACGGAACATATACGATTCCTTGGCTACCCGACTACAACCTGAACTTCGTTTTCATATTTGACTATTTAAGCAAGTACATGGGGGCTTTGACAGCTTTTATAGCATTCATGATAGGTTTATACGGCTTAGAATACATGAAGCACGACTATAGGTTAGGATGGTACTGGTTTTTCTTCAACATGTTCACCGCCTCGATGCTCTTAGTAGTTTACAGCGATAACCTTCTAATGCTCCTCATAGGTTGGGAAGGCTTAGGTTTAGCTTCGTGGGGTTTAATAGGCCATTGGTTTAGAGATGACGACGAAATAGCCTACGTTGGAATTGTGGGTAGAAAAGTAGGACCTCTTAAAATGTACTGGCCACCGAGTTACGGAGGGTGGAGAGCTATCTCTACGATAAGAGTTGGAGATATGCCCATGTTTTTTGCAGTTGCAGCAATATACGCTTTGACGGGCAATCTAAACATATCTCAGATTCACTGGGGCGCTTTATTCTCAAAGATAGGTGCCGTAGGAACTCTATTTTTGATGATTTGCTTTTTAATGGGTCCATTTACGAAGTCCGCTCAGCTACCTTTCAGCGAATGGCTCATGACGGCTATGACTGGTCCAACGACTGTTAGTGCTTTATTGCACTCAGCTACGATGGTCGCTGCTGGAACTTACCTGTTCATAAGAATTAGCTGGTACATACACCCGTGGGCTCTCCACTCCGTTCCCGGCGTTGAAATGCTCTACTACTTCGTACTTCTCTTAGGCTTAATCTCAGCCCTTTACGGTGCTTCAGTAGCAATAGGCTGTCTTGAGAGGAAAGTCCTGTTAGCGGCATCGACGATGTCAAGTCTCGGTTTGATGTTTGGATGTGCGGCAGCATCGTATTGGTTTGGTAAGTTAGCCCTAATAGTTGCTTTTTGGTACTTGCTAACTCACGCTTTTGCCAAAGCAACGCTCTTCTTAGTGGCAGGACACCTAATACATGCAACACACGACAGGTTCTGCTGTGGAGACCTCAACTTGGCTAAGAAAATGAAAACTGCCTTTGTTGCAACTATAATTGCCACAATTGCTCTTGGAGGCTTACCTCCTCTAACTGCTTACTGGGTAAAGGCTGGAATGGATGGTATAATGCACCACTTAGTTGAGATGGTAGGCAGTTTACCTCTCGACTTGCTAATTCTGACTTCACTGCTGTACTCAGCTTTCTTAGCTAAGTTCCTTAGCCTCAACTTCTGGAAAGGTGATAAGTACCACCTTCACCTACACGGAGAAAAGCTGATGCCTTTTGCTTATGCATGTGTAGTGTCTATGGTATTTCTACTGCTTTACAGAATTGTTACTGGAACTGATCCATTGGTCGAAAGACACTTGTTAGAGTTTGGACTCGAAAAGGGCTCTTTAATTGTAGGTTTGGGGGTGACAGCAACTTACCTCTTTGCACTCGTCGTTCCAAGAATAAAGGCGTTATCTCCTATTGGAACTTTTCTCGGGGATAGAATGTACCTTCCAGCTCTAAACGACTTCATAGTTCCATCCATAGGTTGGGCAATATCAAAGCTCATAGAATACACTCACAGAGCAATAGACTGGTTCTGCCACTTTGGGTTGCCAGAATTCATGCTATCTGTATCTAAGAGAATAAGGTCGATACAGGTGGGATACTTGAGAGTTTACATGAAAATAGCTCTTGCGTTTGTTATGGCGGTAATAGTAGTTTCAATGCTGGGGTGGTTGTGATGATGCTACTAATGTTGCAATCGGTAGTTTCCTTAATCTTAATAACTCTCGGAGCTGTTTGCTCTATTAAGGATAGTAGAATTTCCTTAGCTGTGAGCATTTTAGCTTTGGTAATAGCACTCCCGGTAGCTGCGGCAACTCAGCTTTTCATGTACGTTTTGTTAGTTGTAGCCATAGGCATTCTCACAATTTTCAGCATGAGTGTTAAAGAAAATCAAATGAGCGGAGTCGATTACTCACTCGTAGCTTTAATAGCTCTGATAACGATATACATAGCCTATACAAACGACGTTGCTTTCATACTTGCAGCTTTCGTAATAGCCTCCGTTCCAACTTACGCTTTGGTATTTGCTGGAGATAGACCTATGGTTGATGTGGCTTTGAAGTACATCGTTTTCATGGTCTTAGCTACCGTTCTGTTTATAATTGGTACTCTAATGCTAACGTTCTCAAGCAAAGCTGGAGATCCTACTCTTTACACTCTCGGATTCGTAATGCTGATACTTGGGCTTGGTATGGAAGTCGGATGTGCACCCATGCACGAGTGGGTTCCGGATGTGTTCTCAGCAGCAGACCCCTTGCCCTTATCCGTAATAGCCTCGATAACTAAGATAGTTCCTTTCGTTGCAGCTTACAAGATTATACTTTTAACGGAATTGCCTCAGCTAAGCAATCTGACGATTTTCGTGGCGTTTATAGCAGTCATATCTATGTTTACTGGAAACATAGGGGCTTTAACGGCTAAAGAGACTGGAAGGATACTGGCTTACTCGACAGTGGCAAATATGGGTTACGTTATCGCAACTCTTTCAATAGTTACTTCTAAGAACTACCTATACCTCGCGTTTGCAGGTGCTTTACTCCAGCTAATAGTCAACGCATTTGGAAAAGCTTCTTTCTTTGCATCCATAAAAACAAATGGAAATTCGAGGCCTTTGATGTACTTGTTAGCTCTATCCTTCATAGGACTTCCACCTCTAATGGGGTTCTGGTCTAAATTCTTTATACTCACATCGCTCGTTGGAGCTGGGCTTGTGTGGCTGGCATTTCTGCTTATAGTTAACTCTGCCATATCAATACCGTATTACCTCAGAATAGCCAGAAACCTTGCTGGAGATACAGTTCCCGGAAAAGTTACGGCTATTGCTCTTGTCGCCAGTGCGGCTATGCTGATAACTCTTATTCCTCCCAACTGGTTTGTTAGCGTAGCAAAAATGATTATTGGAGGTGTTTGATGTGTTTGATGTGGGAGTTGTTAGCAACATAGTCATAGTTGCGATAGTAATAGGCTTATGCATTTTCATAGATGCAGTAATAGTTATACTTGCTAAGGTTCTAACTCCGAGCAAAACGCCTTCTGTTGTTAAAACTGAGAGGTTCGAATCTGGTAATTTACCTTATTTAACTCCCAAATACGCGTTGCCGATGCAGTACACGGGATACCTCTTACTGTTTCTCGGAGTTGAGCCAGTAGTAGTACTTTTGTTTATTCTATCTCCACTAAGAGTAGCTTTACCTCTACTCGCAATATCTTTTCTAATGTTAATTCCGGCGATATATGTTGGATATAAGCTTGCCTGTGAGGCTGCTTATGCAGAGGAGGTGGTAGAATGAAAGACGTTAACGCTGAAAACATAGAATTTCTCAGCAGTGGTGTTATAGCTCCAGTTAAAAAGTGGGGTGCGAAGTGGAGCCTTTGGGCAGTTCACTTGGTAACTTCCTGCTGTGGTGTTGAGTTAGCTCACGCTTACGCAAGTGGGTACGATGCGGAGAGGTGGGGTTCTCTAAACTTCGGAATGATGAGGCAGACGAATTTAATAATCGTTGAAGGAACGATAACGAAGAAAATGGCAAGAGCTCTTCGCATCACGTGGGAACAGATGCCTGATCCAAAATTCGTAATACTCATCGGTGCTTGCGGTATAGAAGGTGGGCTTTTCTGGAACAGCTACCACATAACGAGACCTTGGAAAATAATACCAGTTGACTACTTCGTTCCCGGCTGCCCTCCAACGCCAGAAGGGTTGATTTCTGCTATAAGGGCTTTGCAGAAAAAGATAGAAAGAGGTGAAGCGAAAACAACTGCAGAGTTTAGGGAAGCCGACCTCGAAAAAATACTTGGTAAGGGTGAAAAGGAGAGAAAACCACCAAAACCTCCATTAAAAATAGAGCCAAAACCAGAAATAAAAATAGAGCCGAGAGAAGTTGAATGGGAATTTGGAAAAGAGCTTGTTGCTAAGCTAAGTAGTAAACTACCGTTTGCTGAAGTATTCGTTATCGACAAAAACAGAGTTTACATAAAATCTGAATCCAAGTTTTATAGAAAGGTAGCAGAAGTTTTGGAGAAAGAGGGGTTCGACCACGTAAAATCTCTTAACGTGATAGATGTTTTGCACGAGAAAAAGTTCATAGTGGAGTGCTCTGTTTCAAGTTACAGCGTTAAAGAGCTTATGCCAGTAATAGTGACATTTTCTGTTGAAATTTCGAGAGAAAACCCAAGAATAAAGAGTTTGATTGATATATGGCCTTCCATAGACTATCAGGAGAGAGAAATGCACGACTTCTTTGGAGTTTGGTTCGAAGGAAATCCGTGGATGGGTAACAAGTTCTTGTTAGCACCAGAAGTGGAAACTCCACTTAGGAAAGATTTCAAGCTTGAAGAACCGAGTTACGTTTTAGAGGGGTGATATTATGGAAGAGTATTCTGTTCCCGTTCCCGTAAAGCCTCCTGCTGAGATAGAGAGTTTGGAATTACCAGTTCCTCCTTGGTTAGGGGAAGTTTCTAAGAAAGGAGACGAGCTCGTACTTTTTGTTGGGCCTCAGCACGGCGGGAGCGGACACATGAGGTTGATAGTTAGAGTTCACGGAGACGTTATAAGAGAAGTCATTCCTGATCCGGGATTCGTTCACAGAGGAATGGAAAAGTTGGCTGAAAACAGACTTTACGTTCAAAACATTCCCCTCGTGGAAAGACCGGCAATAATGGATTGTGTTAACTTTAGTTTGGGCTACGTTAGGGCTATAGAAAAAGCTCTGGACATGGAAGTCCCTGAGAGGGCAAGGTACATAAGGACTATGTTGGCTGAAGTTTGCAGAATAGGCACGCACTTATACGATGCAGGAATTCTTTCAGTCTTCCTCGGTCACACTACCGGTTTCATGTGGCCTTTTGCTTTGAGAGAGCTGACTTGTGAAATACTCATGAGGGTTAGCGGGGCGAGGATAACGGCATCATATGTCATTCCCGGAGGAGTTAGAAGGGATGTTGATAGAAGCACTTTAAACTTTATATCAGATGCAATGACATACATTCAACAAAAATCTAAAGATTTTGAAAAAATCTTTATAAAGAATCCAGTTACGATAGCGAGAATGAAAGACGTTGCAGTTCTGAGTAAAAAAGAAGCTATAAAGTACGGTATAGTTGGGCCCTTCTTAAGGGCAAGTGGTGTAGAGTACGACGTTAGAGCTATTGAGCCTTACGATGCGTACGATGAGCTAACTTGGGACATTGTGGTTGCAGACGACGGAGATTCTTACTCCCGATTTCTCGTAAGAGTTAACGAAATACAGCAGAGTATAGGAATAATCAGGCAGTGCGTTAAAGCTCTTAAAGATATGCCAGAAGGAAAAATAGCTGTAGATACTAAGGGAAAACTACTCGATTCAGTCAAAGGTGCATTCTTTAGAATGTTTGGAAGGTTAACTCTGCCAGCTGGAGAGTTCACAACTCTTACTGAAGCTTCAAGAGGGACGCTACTTTACACCATAGTTAGCGATGGTAAGTCCAACGCACCATACAGGCTTAGAATGGTAACTCCCGGATGGTACTATTTGAAGGGATTTATGGAGTCTTTGAAGGGTTGTAGGTTGGCAGATTTGCAGGCTGTTTACGGTAGTTTTGGGTACTTCCCGCCTGAAGCAGACAGATGAGGTGGTGTTATGCTGTCTTACGAGTCTCTGTTAGAAATGTTCAGACAGAATTCTGTGGGAATACCTCTGATAACGAGAAAAGTCGTTCTGTATCACACAGCGAGTAAAATAGCTTACATTCCTCCCTTAACGAGTTTGTTCGCAAAAATACCGATACTAAACTTAATAGTCGCTTTGCTGTTCTGGAAGCCGTTTTTTGCCGTATTATTCGCTCCCGGTTTAGTCTGTATATTGATTGCAATTCTCTTCATAATATGGTTTGAAAGAAAAGTAACTGCCAGAGTACAGTGGCGTTACGGACCCTTAGAAGTTTCGAGGAGTGTTGGAGGTATAATTCAGCCAATGGCGGATGGTATGAGGTACTTTTTCCAGGAAGTTATAGTTCACAGAGAAGCTCACAGACCTTACTTTCTGCAATTTCCCCTAATAACTTTTCTTCCAGTACTGCTGCCAATTTTAGTCATCCCTGCCGGAGCGATTTATGCAATAAACACTCCGTACTCAATACCTGTAGCTATAGCCTTGATTTCTTTAATACCGATGATAATAGTTGCAATCGGATGGGCATCTAACAGCAAATACGCCTACATTGGTTCTTTAAGAGAAGCAATGATGTACTTTTCTTACGAAGTAGTCTTAATAATTTCTGCGATGTCTATGGTAATAATTTACGGCAGTGCAAACGCATTTAGCATAGTTGATAAGCAAAGCGTAGTTCCAGGGATAGTGCTGAATCCGTTTGCAGCTTTAGCTTTCTTTGTAGCAATAGCAATGGCTACTTCTCGATTTCCATTCGAAATACCTGAAGCTGATCAAGAAGTTGTGTTCGGACCATTCATAGAGTACACGGGAATAATATTTGGTGTCGTTATGACTCTCGCTTACGAGAAACTGTACTTGCTCTGCATGCTCTTCAGCATATTGTTCTTAGGAGGGTGGAACGGTCCATTTATTCCGCCGTTAGGTGATTTATCGCCCGCTTTTTGGCTGTTCTTGAAAACGATCGCACTTATGATGATATTCGTCTTCTTCAGAACTTTTTACGCCAGATACAGGCTTGATCAGGCACTCAAAATAGGGTGGAGTACACTAATGGCACTCGCAGTAGTTGCACTCGTTACCGGAATTGGGCTTGGAGCTGTTAACGTCACGGGGTGGTTGTGATGGGTGTTTTGAGAATAAAGCCACCTTCTCCAGACTTCGTAGAGAGGGTTAAGCTTCACCTCGAAGCTTTTAGTACTGGACTGAAAGAAGCGATAAAGCCTAGTAGGATGACAATACAGTACCCAAGGGAGTTGAGAAAGAGACCAAAAGGATTCAGAGGCATGTTAGTTCTCGACATTACTAAGTGCATAAGCTGTTTTCAATGTGCCTTTGTTTGTCCAGCTAATGCAATACACATGAAAAAAGCTCCAAACGGCAAGTACTATCCCTGCGTCGATTACGCTAAGTGCATATTCTGCCACTACTGTGAAGATACATGCACTAAGGGTGCGTGGAAGTCAACGAATTTTATGGATGTGGCTTTCAAAAGCGTTGATGAAATGTTTCTAACTACTGAAAAATTGGTTAACGGGCCTGACGTTCCTGAGGAGGAGAGAGAAGACGAATACGTCGTCGAATACGAGGTAAAAGGGAAAAAGTTGGAGCTGAAAAAAGAATACTCACCGGAAAAGTTAGTCGAAATAGAAGATTCACATTAAGTCCTCTCCAACCATCTCTACAGCTTTTTCTATTTCTCTTTTTAGAAATTCTGGCAATCCCTTTATTTCTACGTCTAAGAATCCTCTTATTATTGCCGAAGTTGCCTCATCTCTGCTTAAACCTCTCGCCATTAAGTAAAATATCTCTTCTTCAGCTATTTTACCAACTGCCGCTTCGTGGCTTAAATCTACATTTGGATGTTTTGCCTCTAACTCAGGAATGGCTAATATCGTCCCCTCTTTTAGCATAAGCCCTCTGCACTCTAAATGTCCTCTGCAACCGCTACCTTCTCCTGTTATTCTTCCCCTCGAAACGACTGTTCCCCCTTTGCTTATTGCCCTCGATATTATGTCTGCACTGCTTTTTTCTCTTAAAATTACGTGATTTCCAACGTCTATCTTTGATCCCTCGTAAGCGACTATCAGGCTCGTGAATGAGGCTCTTGCGTTTTTGTTGAGATAAGCTACTGGATAACTTTCAACGTACTTTACGGGACTTAAAAGGACGTAATTACTTACAAAAACTCCCCCCTCCTCAACGACAACACCACTCCTTGGCCTTACTTCTATGTCTGGCTGCCAGTTGTGTATCATGGTAAAAGTTAGTTTTGCACCTTTTTTTACAAAGAACTCCGAAACTCCTATGTGCATGCCAGCTGAATTAGGGTGAGAAGTACAACCCGAAATTATGTTCAATTCGGAACCTTCTTCAGCTATAACTAAGTTGTAAACCTTCTGAGCTTTAACTCTCCTTAAGTAAAGACAAGCTTCTACAGGAATATCTATTTTTGAATCAGGTAACGCTCTTATAAAATAACCGTTAAAATCTTCAGCTGTCATTTTTGTGTACTCATCCCTATCTCTTTTAACTATTTTCCACATGTAGTCTTTAACCCAATCGTACTTCTCAATTGCATCTCTTATACTCATAACTTCAACTCCTTCAATCCAATTGTAAACGCTTGAATTTTGGTCAATCTGGAGAAAGCTTGCAGCCCTTTTCTCTGGATTAAATTCTACTCCAACGCTCTTCGCTCTTTCGCTAACGTCCTCTGGTAATTTCAATTTAACACCTCCTTTCCTCTAAACACTTCTTTATGCAAGCCTCGTAACCGTACCTTCTAACGTGTTCAAGAATTTCGTACGGGTCGCCAATGCAAGAAATCCTGCCGTCAAACAACACAACTCCGTAGTCGGCATCAACGTAATCTAATATGTGCCCTGTGTGGGTTATTATCAATCCAGACTTCTTTCTATCTTTTTTATCTCTCTCCAGGAGCTTTTTTATTGCGTTGCCTACTATCGATATGTTTTCCAAGTCAACACCGCTATCCGGCTCATCTAACATCAAGAAATCCGGATTAAGTATCATGAGTTGTAAAAGTTCTGATCTCTTTACTTCTCCACCGCTGAACCCTTCGTTTAGAGGTCTATCTAACATGTCCTCCATTTCCATTATTTTCGCGCATTCTTCAATCCTCTTTTCAGCCTCCTCTCCACTTAAACCAGCCGTTTTAGCACAAAACCTCAGCATGTCTATTAGTTTTACTCCGCTAACTCTCGGCGGGTTTTGAAAAGCTATGCCAATTCCTCTTTTTACTCTTTCGTCTGTGCTTAGATTCGTTATGTCTTCTCCTCTAAAAGTAATTCTGCCTTTGACTATTCTGTAATTGGGATGACCAATTATTGCGGAGAGTAGTGATGACTTTCCGCTACCGTTGGGACCGAACAAAATAAAAGTCTGTCCATTTTTTATATATAGATTAACATTTTCGAGAATTCTTTTCCTTCCTGCCTCAACTCCCAAGTTGATAACTCTTAGCGACTCCATAAACCAGAGCTAAGCTCAAAATTAAAAAACCTTTGGCGAAAACACGTGCACCTTAAGGTAAAAATATTGAGTATTTGGTAAAAAAGAACTCATTAACTCATTACTCTTTTCAGAAAGGTTTGATATAACCTAAAAGAATCTTGCTATTGTTGAAATATATCTTTTGTCTTGGCTTTATGATCTTTATAGAGATCGTCGTAATCACTTAATTTGAAATAGAATTTTGGTAGGGCAATCAGGAAAAACAAATAAATTGATTTTGATTAGCGGAGAGTATGATGCTTAGAGGTAAAGCTTGGAAGTTTGGAGACGACATATCTACGGACCACATAACCCCCGGTAGGTATTACCATTTAAGGAGCAACTTGCCTGAATTGGCGAAACACGTCATGGAAGATGCAAATCCAGAATTTGCTAAGAAAGTCAGCAAGGGAGATTTTATAGTCGCGGGAAAGAACTTTGGTTGCGGGAGTAGTAGAGAGCACGCACCCTTAGCAATCAAGTTGGCTGGAGTTTCAGCAGTAATTGCAAAGTCTTTTGCGAGAATATTTTATAGAAACGCTATAAACGTTGGTTTGCCCGTATTAATAGCAAATACAGACGAAATTGACGAAGGTGATGAGTTAGAAGTTGACCTCTCATCGGGAATTATAAGAGATGTAACAAAAGGTATAGAAATAAAGGCTAAACCCATGCCGGAAGTTATGCTTAGAATACTCGAGGCTGGAGGACTTGTTAACTATGTTAAAAATTATGGAGATATAAAAGTTTGAAACTCAAGTTTGAACTTCTCTATCTGCACTTTCTACCTCTTC
>Ga0256833_1000310_pt1 | contig 38958 bp, 25 predicted proteins | sample 356284metaG_FD_190535 | JGI IMG/M metagenome (GOLD analysis project Ga0256833, IMG submission 190535) | Hydrothermal vent microbial communities from Mid Atlantic Ridge, Atlantic Ocean - 356-284 | ecosystem: Environmental > Aquatic > Marine > Hydrothermal vents | place: Atlantic Ocean: Mid... | reverse complement strand
AAGTGTCTTAGCATCAGCTTTATACTTTTACATCTCCCCTTTAAACAAAATTCAATCAGAATTGCTTTCTAGGACTACTCCAGCTGTTTGGGATGTCCTGATAGCTTTTTCAGGTGGTTTTGCAGGTATTATCGCATATACTAGAAAAGAAAAGAATAATGTAATACCAGGAGTTGCAATTGCAACAGCTTTAATGCCACCTCTAAGTACAGCCGGTTTTGGATTAGCAACCGGCAATTACAATTTCTTCTTTGGTGCATTATACCTGTTTGCCATTAACAGTGTTTTTATAGCATTTGGCACATACTTAGTCATAAGAATCTTAAGAATTAGAAAGAAAAAATATTTGGATGAGAAAATTGAGAAAAGAGCAAAAAGAATTATAATATTTTTAATTATTTTAGTGATTATTCCATCTGTTCTCACAGCGATTAAAATGGTAAAAAAGAACACCTTTGAACGTAATGTTGACCTTTTCCTAACCAGAGAGTTCAACTTTAATAACACATTGATTATTTCAAAAGACTTGTATTTCAACAAAGAACCTAAGGAAATCAATATTACTCTTTACGGTAAAGTATTGCAGGATTCAACTATTGATCGAATCAAATCAAATTTAAAAAACTACAACCTTGAAAATAGCTTTTTAACAGTTATTCAAGGAGGGACGAACGATAATCTTAATAGTGAGTTGGTTCAAGAATTAAGAGAGAGCTTAAGACAAGAAATAATAAAGGACATGCACAATAAGTCGCTTGAGCAAGAAAACAGGTTAGACAATATAATAAAATCTTTAGAAGAAAAATTACGGGTATCCAAAAAATCATTAGTTTCTTTAAATAGGATAGGTGCAGAAGCAAAAACAAATTTCAAAGATATTAACTCCATATTGCTAACAAATAGCCCGATTTTGAACATAGAAAACAATGAAACAGATACAATACAAACTGTAATAATACAATTTAATCAAAATCAATCTACTGAGGATTTAACAAAGCTAAAAAAATGGTTGAAAACGAGATTACAAACTGATACACTAAATCTTATCATAAAAAACAACGATTAATAAAACTATATTTTGATAAATGAAGCTAACTCAGCTGCTTTGTCATCGTTATATATTACCACATAATAGATACCGTCAGGAAAATCAGAAACATCTACTAAACACTTGTTAGTAATAGTGCTAGACATCATATAATGTCCGTTAATATCAAGTATATGTAGTTGACTCTTCACATTGTAAGTAGTTTTGATGTTTAACACATCCATCACAGGTGAAGGATATACGATTATGCTTTTCAATGATAAATTCAAATTCGAATTTGGTACTTTCTCATGAATTACGCCTACAGCATCAAGGTCAAATCCTCCGGATTCAAATGGAGTCGGAAACGGATCGTTGATGGGATGACCAAACGAATCCTCTCTAGAATATAAAGGATTTATGCTTCCAACGACATCAGTCACTCGAACGTATACAATATTATCCTTATCAAGGAAGTCACTTTCAGGCAATGAATCCAAGTCAAAAGGAGTACCATAACCACCTCTATATTTCCCCGCAAGATTATGGATTTTTGTAGCATCCAATAAACCAAACGAACCGACTTGTGTATCATATTTTGTCAATGACACAGGAGGAAACATCACAAATCTCTCACCATCTGAACTAACTTCTACTGTAGCTAATTCAAGGAATGTATCATCGAATGAATTTTCAAAAACAGCAAAATCCCACGATTCACCATTGACAATTGGCGGATTAAATTCAAGTACCACTACCCCACTATCACCAAGGCTTACCGTCACATTATCTGCTTTGCCATAGGATTTTTCGATACTACCTTGTATTACATTACCTTTACTTTTGTCACTAATATCTACATATCCTCTTTGGACTATTCCTTTACTTGCCCAATTTATGATCAGGGAACTATCCTTACTTATTGCGGTAGAGCCTTCTTCACCAACCACAGGGGCAAATTGTCCTGATAATAGGCAAAATTTGAATAAAAATAATAAAAACACAATATTCCTTTCCATAATAATGAATTATTAAAAAAAAATAGAAGGCGGAAGTAAAAAACTTCCACCTTCCCCCATTCCGACTTATCGTTATAAGTCTTATTTCTTACTCGCAACAACTATTTTTCTTGCACTTCTATTTATTCCATCTGACACTACAATTATATATGAGCCTGCGTTAAGACCTCTAACATCGATCACATCACCTTTGCTCAATTGACCATTCAAAACTAAGGAACCATACATATTAAAAATCTCATATTTCCCATTTCCAATAGATGTATTAACATTAACAACATCAATCGCAGGATTAGGATAGATATCAAACTTAACACCTTCGTTATAATCAATAATGCCTGAAGTAAGGTCATAAGAAATTTTGTCCATTGCAAAGAAAGCAGGTGTATTCATCCCAAACCCGCCTACATCACTAGATGACAACTCAAAAGCTAATCCCGTAGGTTTTCCCAAAGCTTCTGCAATATCAATTTCTGTCCAATCTGTTACAATGTAATCTTTGGAATTATCATCAAATCTATAATCTGCCAAATAGAAATCCAAATATTTTGATGAATCAACAATACCGGAAATAGAATAAATACCATAAATTCTCAATTTGAAAAAATCAGGGTCATCGCCTGTATCTCCTCCAAACTTTTTTGCAAATGAATCCCCATTTTTCATGCTTAGGTAAGCATAGGTGGTATTGCAAATCTTAATACTCTCGATTATTGGCTTAGTATCAGCCATACGGCTATAAAATTTAGCATTGTTTTGACCAACTGCGTAAGTTATGCCATCATAAGCACCTCCGGCAATCGCTCCATAAAGATTGGAAAACCCTGCTGTACTATCGTTTCGCATTGTTGAAAGCGCAAATCCTCCCGACCAAAAATTGTATGTAGTATCATACTTACTTTCAAAATCATAGGGGGCACTAGTAAAATATCCTCTTTCAATACTATACCAAGATGAGTCTAAATCCATATTATGACTTTCAAATGAAGTAGCTACACTAGCTTCTTCTTCCGGCTTATAACTTATTTTTATCTTATCAGCAGCAAAAAAAGCTGGGGTATTCATTCCCCATTGACCAACATCGCTAGATGACAACTCAAAAGATAAACCACTAACATAGCCCAATGATGATAAATCAACATATTCCCACGAATCAACAATATAATCTTGAGTACTATCTACATCTGTAAAATCAGCTAAATAAAAATCAACATAATTTGTAGAATCAACCTTCCCCAATTTAATGCCATAAATTCTCAATTTGAAAAAATCTGGATCCTCTCCTGTCTCACCGCCAAACTTTTTGGCAAATGAATCTCCGTTTTTCATACTCAAATAGGCATATGTAGTATTAGTAATCCACAAACCTTGATACAAGACCTCATCGTAAAGATCGGCATTTATAACGGCATTTTGTTGGCCAATGGCATAATTGTTTCCCCTTGATGCTTTTGCCGGAATCGCACTATATATATTGGCATATCCAGCTGTACTATCATCTCTCATGCTGGAAATAGCCCAGCCTCCAGACCACAGGTTATAAGTAGTATCAAATTTATTGACAAAAATATTTCCTCCGTCAACGAAAACTCCCTTTAGATCGCTACCATTCCAAAAAGAGTCAATAGGAATGTCAGCATCTTCAAATGAAGAAACCGTCTGGCTAGTCCCTAGAAAAGTAAATAAAAAAACTAATAAACTTGTAATAAATAACTTCATAATCATTGTTTTTAATTAAATAATAAAATTCAATGATAAAACAGAAGTGCATACAGAATTCAGAATGGAAAATCAATATCAGTTAGGCAAACAAATCCACAACAAACCAATATTAATATAATCACTCCAAAGTACTTTTTTCCCGAAGCACAAATGAAATATCAACAGATATTAGCAGGTTTTCTGACTTGTCCTATCGCAATCTCCTTCCCATTTAACTATAAAAAACAGTGGATAAATAATCACGACAAATACAGACTTTACAGCTGCGGGTACAGTTCAGGATTCTCACCTGATTCCCTTTATATTCCCATCGGAAACTAATATCAGTACAAAGATAAAGAAAAAAAACTAAATATCAAGAAATATAATTAATAAATAAAATATTAAAAAAAAGCCATCCCGAAAAACGAGATGGCTTAAAATTTATAATCTAGTATGAAATTAGAAAGTAACTTTTAGTCCAACATTGAATTTTCTTGGAGAACCTAAGAATACTTCTGCTGCATCAGCTTTATGTGGATTTACAATATATTTATTTCCATTATCATCTTTTAATTTATAAGCATTGTATTTACTATTATCAGTTGCATCACTAATATATATTTTATCCAATGCATTGAAAATATGCGCAAATATTGTTACACCTAATTTTGATTCGATAGGTAGTTTATAGTTTACGTGAAAATCAAGCAATGAGTAATTTGGCAATTTCCAACTTTGAGATTTATCTCCTTCATCCTTTCTTGAGAACGGATCCCAATCTGCATAAAAATTGGAATAATAACTATAAATAGCAGCAATATCTAAACCTTCTATCGGGAAAAACTTAACTAGACCAACATATTGACTTTGAGGAGCATCACCTATCTTTAAGCCATCAACATAAAAATTAAGTTCTTCTTCAGGTTTTGGCCCCGATAAATCAGGATCAAATACACCTTTTACATTATTTGTATTGTGCCAATCAGCCAATGAAGCCGTTAGGCCCAATTGAATCATTTTAATAGGAGAATATTGCAAATCTAATTCAACTCCTTTATGCAATTGATTCATCCCTGTAATGAATACCAATCCATCTTCGTCCGTTTCAGGATCATAAACCCCAATAGACTTTGTTCTATCTTTCCAACTTGTATAATATGCACTAAGTCTAGCTTTAAATGTTCCGTCAGCTGTAAAGTAATTAGTTCCCAATTCAAAAGCTTGGAATTTCTCATTTTTGGGGTCTTTAGCTTTTGCTCCGTCTCTATCATTAATCACAGCATCAAAAATAGGCACTTTGTTTACATACCCTACATTACCATAAACATTTAAATTTTCGGTCAATCTGTAATTCGCACCACCTTTCACCTGCAATCCTGAAATATTATCAGTTGATACATATAGTTCTTTTTCAAGACTGTCTTTTTTAAAGTGATTAGTGTAATCATATTTAATAACGGAATATCCTGCCATACCATAAACTGTAAATGGACCTTGATTGTATTCAGTTTGAGCAAATCCTCCTAACCAATCAACATTGTTAGTAAAGTTATATGCTACTTTTTCTCCTAATCCCACTTTTTGATTAGGGTTAAACTCATCACTAGTCTTAGTAAAATATGTTCCACCTAGTAAATCTCTAACTTCTCTGTAATGTTCAATATTAGCTGTTCTCCAATCGATACCTACAGTAGAATTCAAATTACTATTCCATTTAATCTTAAATTTGGAAATAGCTCCAATAGTTGTTTGGTTATTTCTACTATTTCTCAAAATCCCTTTAGATTCACTATCAGTATTTTCAGCATTTTGTTTTATTGTGGCGTCCCAATCAACAATTCTTGATGGACTTTTTACTCCAACGTGATAATTATATTTCATTTTACCCATTGTTCCGGAACCTCCACCGATTCCACCTGACCAATAAACAGTGGTATATTGTGAAACTTTATCTGACCAATCTGCGTACCAGTTAAGATTAACTAGAGGCTTGTGGTAAAAATTCTCTCTCTCATTTATAAAATTAGGATCGTGTCTATCAAATTTCTTAGAACCAACTGCTTGTTGTCCTTTGTAATCAGGAGATACTTTGTTCCAGTTTTCATTATAATACCTTGATTCAGACGGATTGTTTGAAATCCCCTTTGCTTCCGGAAATGCATCAAATGCAGCTTGATCATAATCCTTAATTGTTTTGGCAAAATCGTGTCCATAAGCTGCTAGATTTTGCTTATATAGATTTTGTCCATGTCTTTGAGGTGCTCCCATTCCAAAAAGCTCCAATTTGTGTTTAGCATTAATTTTGTAAGATGCTCCTAAATAATAAGCCCATGCATCTGTCCAAGTCTTGTCAACAATACCTTGACCTACTTTACGCACCAAACTCATGCTTACCGCAAACTTATCATTAATTAGTCCCGAATTAAGTCCAATTGTTGACTTTAAGAAGTTACCTGAACCGTATTCAAGTTTAGCAGCACCTCCCATTTTTTTGTCGGCTGGACTTGTGACTATATTCATTGTTCCACCAATTGACGGAGTAGCTAAGTTAACAGCACTCAATCCTCTTTGCAACTGAATTGAAGAAGTCGCATCAGAAATACCGTCCCAGTTTGACCAGTATACCCATCCATTCTCCATATCATTAACAGGAACACCGTTAATCATAATAGCAACATTTCTTTGATTAAATCCTCTTACATTAATTCTAGCATCTCCTGCTCCACCACCTTGTTCAGTAGCGTAAACCGAAGGAGTAAGATTCATCATCAAAGGAATATCTCTAGAACCTAGTACTTTTTCGATCTGCTTCTTCTCAACTGAAACAAAAGCAACCGGAGTTTTCCTTTCTACTGCATACGAAGCGACGACTTCGATTGAAGACAACATTACAGCATCTGATTCCAACGCAATTGTTCCAACATTTGTTTTCCCATTCACATTTACATCAACTTTTTTTGTCACAAAGCCGATATATGAAACAACAAGTTTCACCATAGCGCTATTGCTTTTCATACTGAAACTACCGTCTACATCAGTAATTGTACCAGTAGTAGTTCCATCAATAAATACAGAAGCTCCAATTAGAGGATCTCCGGCATTATCGACTACTTTTCCATTTATGGAACCTTGTCCATACATAAACCCTGTAATCATTAAAATAACTAAAAGAGTTAATAGTTTTTTCATAAGTAATAATTTTGTTTTGGTTAATATTGCCACAAAAATAAATTTATTTTTTTAATATATATAATTTTTTAATATTAATTTTATGTTAACTCAATTATCGTATACCAACTAAAATGAAAAATAATTATAAACCTCATCAAAATAGTGTCTACAACAAATACTTCAGATATAAAAATAATTCTTTTTACGATATTTGCATTTTTGTATAAGTGACTGAAACAAGTGTATCAAATCGTTGAAATAAATAATTAATAAAAACAAAATATTATGTTTCTAAGGTTTTCATGCTGTGATTATTTAGTGTCTGTCTATAAAGTGCTTGAATTTTGAAAAATAAAGATTTTTGATGAGATTTTTGTCTTTCTGAGAATTAGTGATGCCTTAGCATCAGTAATTTGAATAAAGTAAAAATATCGCAAAAAGAATATTTTTGAATTTAATTGATTTTATGGACAGACACTATTTAGGACTTGTGTTAAAACTATTAAAATGTTAATTATATCAAATATTCATAATATTTTTTGAAAATAGTTAATAAATAAATACTTTTACAAAAATCATTAAACAAAAAGCATCATGAAAAAATTATTTTTTAGTATTATCGCAACAATTTTTATAACTATTAATATTTACTCACAAATTATAATTACAGAAATAAACTACAATTCTCCTGATCAAGATGATCTATATGAATACATAGAGATTTTCAACTCCTCTGATGATACGATTGACATGACCGGATACGAATTCAGCAAAGGGATTAAACATAGATTTGATTCGGAATTAATGCCACCACAAACATTTTTAATATTAGCAAAAGATAGTGCATTAATCAACGATTTTGGATTAAATGCAATCGTATGGGATGAAGGCGGATTAAAAAATAAAGGGGAAACGATAATATTGGTAGACAGTATTGGTGTTACAGTTGATTCTGTAAGTTATGATGATGAAGGAGATTGGGGTAGTGCTCCCGACGGAGATGGACCTTCTCTTGAATTATGCGATTTCACAAAAGACAACGCAGATGGAAAGTTTTGGAAAGCCTCAGTTAGCTCTTTGAATAAAACCATTAACGATATAGAGACCTTTGGTACTCCGGGCTTTGCCAATTCTGTTTTATGTAATGAGAAAGTTACAGGTACTTCTTTAGTAATAAATGAAATAATGTACAATGATGGCGTAGGTAAAGATAGTTTAGAATTTATTGAAATTTTCAACAATAGCAAAGACACCATTAATATACAGGGTTATAAAATAATAACAAAAACCATTAATTTTACATTGCCTTCATACTCACTACAACCATATAAAACAATCGTCTTTTCCAGCAACCCTAACTTGATACATTCCTATTTCAATGCATCTTCATTCAGCTGGGGAATAGGAGGACTAAACAACAAAGCAGATACCATAGTACTATTTGATGTAGCAAATAATATCATTGATAGAGTTGAATATTATGAGAAAGGAGACTGGCCTGACAAAGCGGATGGACAAGGATACTCTTTATCTCTTTGCGATGCTAACACAGATAATAATGAAGGTGTCAACTGGCAGGCATCCCCTGTATTTGCCGGTTTCAAATACAAAGGCCATGAGATTCATGCAAACCCTGGAGGATTGAACTATTGCACTTATGACATGGATACACTTACTAAAATAGATTCAATGGGCAGAATTAAAAATAAATACTATAATCCATACATATCGGGAACAGTTTATGGAATTAATTTCAACTCTAATGGTTTACAATTTGTTATAAAGGATGATACCAACAAGGGAGTCTGGACGTATAGTCATGACAAAGATTTTGGATACTCGCTCCATGAAGGAGATAAAGTTTCCCTTTGGGGCAAAATGGATCAATACAAAGGATTAACTCAAGTAAGATTAGATTCTGTTGTTTTATTACAAAAAGATAGCATTTTAAACCAAGCTATTATCACAAATAAGTTGGATGAGACCACAGAAGGTGAGTTAGTAAAAATTAAAGACGTGACACTCCTTGATTATACTAGATGGACAAACTCAGGAAGTGGGTTTAATGTAAAAGTAACTAATTCAACAGACACATTTAATATTAGGATAGATGCTGATACAGATATTTTTGGCAAAGCGCACCCTGTAGGCACATTCGACATAACAGGACTTGGTGGACAATACGACAAAACACACCCTCTTTTTGATGGATATCAATTGCTTCCTAGGTATATAGCAGATATAAACCCGTATTCAGCTGTAGGATATCCAATAAAAAAGATAAATGAGGTAACTCAAGTTGATAATGACGGAAAAGGAATATCTGTAGGTACAAATTGTGAGTTAAGAGGCTTGGTGTACGGGATTAATCTCAGACCTGCAGGATTACAATTTACAATGATTGACGAATTAAATGACGGAATAGGAGTATTCAGCGTCACCAAAAAATTTGGATACACAGTTAATGAGGGAGATTATATTAGTATTAAAGGTAAAATAGATCAATACAAGGGATTACTCCAGATAAAACCCGATACAATAATTCTAATCAGTTCAGGTCATCAAATATTCAAAGCCAAACAAACAACAAAACTTGGAGAAGAAACAGAATCTCAGTTAATCACAATAAAAAACTTAAAAATCAAGAATCCTTCAGAATGGAAAGCAGATGGAAGCAGCTTCAATGTTATAGTTACAAATAGCACTAATGAATATATAATGAGAATAGACAATGATGTAGAATTATCTAGAATTGCTGCACCTGATTATACGTTTAACGTAACGGGAATTGGAAACCAATTTGATGACACAATGCCATTTACCGAAGGATACCAGATATTGCCAAGATACACCTCTGATATTGAAAAAACGACTAGCAACAATAATCCCAATATAAGTTCCATAATAATTTATCCTAATCCGGCATCTGACTTTTTAAATATTGAAGCTTTTAATATTGAAAAAATCAATTCAATAATTATCTATTCATTAGATGGGAAAAGAGTTAAATCATTTAATAGAACTACGAAAATAGATATAAAAAACCTAGAAAATGGCATATATAAAATGGTAATAATAACGAGGCATAATTCTATAGTGAAAGCATTTATAAAATACTAAAATTTAATGATGAGATAAGATAAGTTTTGCAATACTCGCTCCTTAATCCTTTCTTGACAAGCGTAGAATAAACCCTAAAGGAAGAAATCAAGCCTCCAAATACAATGGCTACCATAATGTCGTCCTAAATACAAGGTTTGGTATTGTAGGGTATCGAAGCAAAAAGAGTAAAGAATGTATTTTTAAGACCATCCAAATTCTATTTTAAAAAGATATCAAGTAAGCCCCTCTTGATATCGTAGTTTTTCTGCAGTTTGAGTAGTAAGGTAAGTTATAGACAAGCTATTTAGTGTCTGTCTATAAAGTCATTAAAATTCAAAAATAGTATTTTTCAAAAATCAAGCACCTTATAGACAGACACTAACTTTTAATTGATTCTTTTGTCTAAAACTTTCTTGTCAATGACAAATAACCGATAAAGAGATTGAACTTCTATATTTTTTTTATATTTTTGCAATATGATCAACGCTATAACTAGAGGTATTAAAGATTATTTTAGAGCTTTCAATCTTATGGGTAAACTCAAACTGTGGAAATTTGTTATTTTAACAGGGTTCATGAGTATTATTTTTGGTGGGGGGTTGATTTTATTCTCTATTTCATTGATAGATATTTTTTCTACTTCTATCATCAGGCTTTATCCATTTGAATGGGGAAGCGAATATGTAATTGGTTTTGCTAAATTTATAAGTGGAGCTAGTATTTTAGTATTAGGGCTATTCATATATAAATATATTGTTTTTATATTATTCATTCCGTTTTTAGGACCGATATCGGAGCGAATAGAAGAACATCTAACAGGACAAAAACAAGGTTATTCAGTTTTCAATTTTCCGAAGTTAATCAAAGATATTTATCGTGGTTTCAGGATTTCATTGAGATTAGTATATAAGGAGTTAAAATGGATGGTGGCATTGTTTTTACTTGGTTTATTCCCTTTATTTAGCCCTTTCATCCCAATAATTGCCTTTATAATCCAGGCTTTTTACGGAGGATATGGAAATTTTGATTGGGCACTAGAAAGGTACTTCAATGTTAAGGAAAGAATTAATTTTGTAAGAGTGAATAAAGGTCTCACATTAGGAAATGGCATTCCTTTTACTCTTCTTTTGATGATTCCTATCATAGGATTTTTCTTAGCACCCGCGTTGAGTGTAGCTGCTGCCACAATATCAGTCGTCGAAAAGATCAATGAACATGAGAGGTAATGTTCTTCTGGAAAGAATCAATTTATTTTATTTGCTTTTTTTATATTTATTATTAAAATATGTGCTAAAATGGATATTGAAATTGTAAAGAATGACCCATTTCTAAAACCTTATGAAAAAATAATTTCTCGTAGAATGATTAATGTTTTGCAGAAGGAGAAATCGCTCACACAAAACAAAGATTTAGCAAGTTTTGCCAATGCTCATCTATTTTACGGTTTACATTTGTCAGAAAAACATCAAATCTATAGGGACTGGCTTCCAAATGCACAAGAGGTGTTTTTAATTGGTGATTTCTCTGACTGGAAACCTATTGATAAGTTCAAACTTCAAAAAAAAGAAAATGGTCTTTTTGAAATATATCTAAATTCGAATACATTAAAACATAAAGATTTGTATCGTCTTCACGTTTCTTGGGAAAATGGTAAAGGAGATAGAATTCCGGCATATGCAAAACGAGTGGTTCAGGATGATAAAACTAAAATATTTAATGCACAAGTTTGGCAACCAAATATCCCTTATAAGCAAAAATACAAATCACCTGAAAAGAAGAAAAACATCTTCATATACGAAGCCCACATTGGAATGTCCTCAATAGAGCCAAAAGTAAATAGTTTCAATGACTTCAGAAAAGAGATTTTACCGCAAATCATAAAAGCAGGGTATGACACTATTCAGCTAATGGCAATTCAGGAGCATCCATATTATGGTTCTTTCGGGTATCACGTATCAGGTTTTTTTGCAGTATCTTCAAGATTTGGCACACCGGAAGATTTGAAGAAACTCATTGATGAAGCTCATAAACACAACATAAGTGTGATTATGGATTTGGTTCATTCTCACGCCGTAAAAAATGAAATAGAAGGCATTAGCAATTATGACGGGACTGAATACCAATTCTTTCATAAAGGCGAAAGAGGATATCACAAAGCATGGGACTCCAGATGTTTTGATTATTCTAAAAATGAAGTTTTACATTTTTTACTATCCAACTGCAAATTTTGGCTTGAAGAATACAATTTTGATGGTTTTAGGCTAGATGGTATAACCAGTATGATATATCTAAATCATGGATTGGAAACTGATTTTATATCCTATGAACAGTATTTTGATAACAATTTAGATGAAGATGCTATAAACTATCTAATACTTGCCAATACATTAATACACACAATAAACCCTGATGCTATAACTATAGCTGAAGATATGAGTGGAATGCCGGGCATTGCATTACCTGCAAATGAAGGAGGTTTGGGGTTTGATTTTAGACTTGCGATGGGGATACCCGATTATTGGATAAAAATAATAAAAGAGCAAAAAGATGAAGAGTGGAGCGTAGGTGAAATATTTTATCGTCTGACTGATAAACGAGAAGATGAACCTGCAATTAATTATTCGGAGTCTCATGATCAAGCTTTGGTAGGAGATAAAGCTATTATATTCAGACTTGCTGACAAAGATATTTATAATCATATGGAGATAAACAACCTTAGTCTGAAATCGGAAAGAGCCATTGCTTTACATAAGATGATTTTGCTCATGACAGCTGGAACTGCTAAAGGCGGGTATTTGAATTTTATGGGTAATGAATTTGGTCATCCCGAATGGATTGACTTCCCAAGAGAAGGTAATAATTGGAGCTATGATTTCGCTAAAAGACAGTGGAATCTAGCTGAAGACAAAAATCTTGCTTATTATTATCTGAATTTATTCAACAGAAAAACGATCGCATTCCTCAAAAGTAATAATATACTCAAAAAGGAAATCGAACTAATTGTTAGCAATGAAAAAGATCAAGTTTTGATTTTTAAACGAGGTGAACATATATTTGTTTTCAACTTCAATCCTATCCATTCATTTACGAATTATGGCTTTGTAGTGAGTAAAGGAAAGTACAGAATTATATTGAATTCAGATAATGAAAAGTTCATTGGTCACTCAAGAATTATGGATACTTTTACGTATGAAACAGCTAATATTAATAAAAAAAACTATTTGAGAGCTTATATTCCGAGTAGAACTTCTTTTGTATTGGAAAAAATTAATACAACTAAAAAGTAACCACATTTCATCCTGATTTTTGACCATTTCGTCGTAAAAACACGATATTTTCTTGAAAACTTTAGCAATTATTAAAGTTTTCTGATAAAGAATTATACATTTGCCGGCGATAAAATTTCAAAATATAAAATGGATAAGCAAATACTTATATCTAATATCTCTAATATTTTCATGAGTAATGGCATAAAGTCTATCACAATGGACGAAATAGCTAGAAGATTGAAAATATCTAAAAGGACTCTCTATGAATATTTTGGAAATAAAAGCAATTTGATAAAAATCATAGTTAAAAGAAAGATCAAGGATGAAAAAATCATCATTGAACGAATCCTAAAAAACTCTAATAATTCAATAGATGTAATGGTAAGTATTTCCAAAACTATGATCAATATGTACAAAGATTCACATAATAGCATACTGAATGATTTGAAGAAGTATTATAATGAATCATGGCAAGAAATTGACAAATTTCATTTTAAGTATATTTCATCAGTAGTACAAAAAAATTTGGAACAGGGAATTGTTGAAGGATTGTATAGAAATGAGATTAATCCAAAAATTTTATCGGCATTTTATATTATGCAGTTACAGCTTTTTTCAAATCTTTCAATTTTCAATCTTAAAAAGGAAAATCACGAGAAGTTAATCACTCAGTTTTTTGAGTATCATATATATGGTATTTTGTCATTTGAAGGAATTAAATATTATTTAAACTTAGATAAAAACTAAAATACATGAATTTTTTTAAAATACCAATAATAGTTATTTTACTGACTCAAACGGTTTATTGCCAAAGTAAGATATCATTTAGTATTGATGAAGCCATTTCTTATGCTACTAATAATAGTCCAGAGATAATCAATGCAAGACTAAAAGTCTTGGATGCCAAAGAGCAAAAGGTAGAGACTAGAGCAATTGGTCTTCCCAAACTGTCTATCAGCGGAGATTACAACTACTTCTTTGACATACCTACACAGCTACTACCGGATTTCATCAGTCCTTCAGTATATGGGGTATTAGCACAGGAACAATTGATTAATCATCCACCACCTCAAACAAGCGATAGATTTTTTGAAGCAAAATTCGGACAAACTCATAACTTGACATTGGGAGCCAATTTGAATTCAATTTTATTTAGCGGTGAGTATATTGTTGCGTTAAAAACTTCAAAAGTGTACGAAAAATTTTCTAATCAACAGCTTGAAGCATCAATAAAATCCGTAAAAGATAAAACAAAGGAAGCATATCTCCCGGCTCTTTTAATCAAAGAGAACATTAAAATACTCGACAAAAACATAAAAAACCTTTCAAAATTAAAGGATGAAATGCAACAAATGTATAAGGAAGGCTTTGTAGAACAACTTGATGTTGATAGAGTGCACCTTTCTTTGGAAAATCTAAAAGTTGAAAGGGAGAATATTAAAAATCAGGAGATAATCGTAAAAAATGTTTTAAAATTAACAATAGGTTTCCCTATAAATGACACATTAGAAATATCCGATAATATAAATACACTTTTAAGTTCAATTGATGAATCCAAACTTTTTGACAATTTGAATTTTGAACGCAGGCCCGATTTTTTGACTTTGAGAAAAAGTCTGGAGCTACAAAACTTAAATATAGAACGATACAAATCCCAATACCTCCCGACATTAATCGGCTTTGGAAGTTATAGCCAGAAAATGGTAGGCAATAACAAAGATGATCTCAAGTGGTTTCCAACCTCTCTTGTAGGTCTGTCACTCAAAATAAATATTTTTGATGGATTGGGAAGAAAGGCTAAAATACAAAGGGCAAAATTATCACTTCAAATGGCAGAAAATGATTTAACCAGTCTCAAAAGTGCTATTGAACTCCAAGTTAACAATGCTAGACTAGCATACAATAATGCCATAAAGACATTAAACACTAGACAAGCAAATCTAGCATTAGCAGAAAGAATATATAATACCTCAAAAATAAAGTATAAAGAGGGGGTTGGTTCAAGTGTTGAGCTAACACAAGCAGAACAAAGTTTGTACCGAGCTCAAGCAAATGTATTAAAAGCAAAATACAAATTGCTTGTTGCCAAAACAAAACTCTTCTCTACCCTAGGTTTTTGATTTTATAAAACAATAAATAAAAAGCAAATGAATAAATTATTATCCATCATTTTCATTCTAAGTCTATTAATATTTTCTTGCAAAAAGAAAAATGAAGTTCAGCCAATTCCAAACGACCTATCAAGTTTACAGGAGATGATTAAGAACAAGAAGAATGAAGCTCTGAATCTTAAAAATGAAATTAAAATTCTTCAGCATAAAATTGATAGTATTCAGCCTGAATTAAAGAGAAAAACTTTGGTTAATGGTATAATCGTACAAAAATCAACTTTTGATAAGTACTCCGAAATACAAGGAACTGTTCAATCTGATGAAGTAACTAAAGTAAGTGCAGAAATTCCCGGAAGGCTAATAGCAATATATGTTGAAAATGGAGATAAAGTGAAGAAAGGTCAATTAATTGCAAAAATAGATGTGAGCGATATCGACAACAAATTGGAAGAGCTCAAAAAGTCTTATGAATTGGCAAAAGATGTATTTGAAAGACAAAAAAGGTTGTGGAGTCAAAACATAGGCTCCGAGATGCAATATCTCAGCTCTAAAAACAATAAAGAAAGATTGGAAAAGGCAATCGCTACCATAAACCATCAATTGCGTAAAGCCAACATCTATGCACCTACTTATGGTGTTATTGACAGTAAAAGAGTAGAAACTGGTGAGATAGTCTCTCCCGGATATCCTCTATTATTAATTCTTAATACAAGAAAGGTAAAAGTGATTGCAGATACCCCGGAATCATATTTGAAGTCTGTAAAAGCAGGAACTGCAATAGACATTAAATTTCCTGCTTTAAATTTTGAAACAAATAATAAAATATCTAGGATAGGAAGCACTATCAATCCGGCAAACAGGACTTTTGCTGTCGAAGTTCAGATGAAAAACCCTAACAATATCTTAAAGCCCAATCTATTGGCAATATTGCTTATAAATGATTTGTCTCTTCAAGATGTAATTGTAATTCCAAGCGATTTGATTCAATATGAAATTAGTGGCAAACCATTTGTTGTAACCGTAAAAGATAAGCATAAGACTATAAAGAGATACATTGAAATTGGAGAGGAGTATGATGGCAAAACTGTCATCAAGACAGGTTTATCAGAAGGTGATACATTGATAACAAAAGGTGCTCGCAGTATTGTCGAAGGAGAATTAGTAGATATTGAAATGGTAAAAGAAAATAAATAGACATGAGCGATATTAAAAAGAAAATAAACCTTAGGAGTTTTTGGCTAACAAATTTTGCATTAGAAAATGCAACCAGCATCCTTTTACTCACTCTCATGATAATCATGTTTGGGCTAAAATCTTATCGAGATATTCCAAAGGAGATGATGCCTGAAATAGACTGGCCGCAAATATTTATTACAACAATGTATTATGGAAACTCTGCAGAAGATATCGAGAATCTTATTTCAAGGCCTATTGAGAAAAAACTGAACACAATAACAGGTATCAAGAATGTAAGTTCCACATCAATGCAAGATGTTTCATTTATTATCGCAGAGTTTGAATCAGATATAGAATTGGAAGACGCTAAACAAAAGGTCAAAGATGCCGTAGACAATGCCAAACCTGATTTACCCAATGATTTGACAGCTGAGCCAATGGTTAAAGATTTGAACCTTTCTGAAATCCCTATAATGACTATAAACATATCGGGTAAATACAATAATGATGAGCTAAAAAGTTTTGCAGAGTACCTTGAAGATCAAATTGAAGGGCTCGATCAAATATCTGATGTAGTGATTAAAGGAGCACAAGAAAGAGAAGTAAAAATAAATGTTGACATAGCTAAGACAAATGCATTAAAAGTATCATATAGAGATATTGAAAATGCATTTAAAAGCGAGAATCTAACAATGTCAGCAGGAGAATATTTAAAAAACGGTTTCAGATCAAATATAAGGATTGTAGGTGAATATAAAAATGTTAAAGACATGGGCAATCTCATTGTTAAATCTTTATTTGCGAAGCCCATTTACCTTAAAGATATAGCTACAGTTGATTTTGATTTCAAAGACAGGACGAGCATCGCAAGGAATAATGGACATCCTGTTTTTTCCCTTGATGTAATCAAAAGAGCCGGAGAGAATTTAATAATAGCTTCAGACGAGATAAAAAGCATTGTATCAAATGCAAAAAATAACATTTTTCCAAAGGATCTGGAAATTACTGTTTTCAATGACCAATCTATAAAAGCGCGAAAGTCTGTATCTAATCTCGAAAACAGTATAATATCGGGAATGATACTTGTTTTATTGATTTTAATGTTATTTTTAGGTTTGAGAAATGCTACTTTTGTTGCGATTGCTATACCATTATCTATGCTCATGGGAATAATGTTTTTAGATATTTTCGGAACAACATTAAGTATGATTGTGCTTTTTGCTCTTATTTTAGCATTAGGTATGTTAGTAGACAATGGGATTGTTGTTGTTGAAAATATTTACAGGCATATGCAGCAAGGATATAGCAAGTGGGACGCTGCTAAATATGGAGCAGGAGAGGTTGCTGTACCCATTATTATATCAACGGCTACTACTCTAGTGGCTTTTTTACCATTAGCTTTTTGGCCCGGTGTTATTGGTAGTTTTATGTTTTATTTGCCATTTACTCTAATCGTAGTACTTCTTTCTTCCTTATTTGTAGCTTTAGTCATCAACCCCGTTTTGACATATAAACTTATGATTGTAGAAGAGGATATTGACATTAAAACAAAGAAAAGAAAAATCAAAAATTTCTATATATTACTTTTGGTTCTTCTTTTGACATCAATATCCTTTCATTTTATTAGAGTTTTTTGGCTTAGAAACCTCTTGGCTTTTGCTTTATTGATTTCTATTCTCAACCATTATGCTTTTTCTCCTTTGACAAAGGTATTTAAAAATCATGTCTTACCTTGGATGGAGAAAACTTATGATATTTTTATTCGATTCTCTCTAAAGAAATTTATGCCTATCATACTTTTCTTTGGAACAATTATATTGATGTTTTTTTCGATGTCTCTGCTCGGAATAGTCAAGCCTAAGGTTGTATTCTTTCCTGAAACCGACCCCAATTTCGTCAATGTATTTATAGAATTACCAATGGGCACAGATATAAATGAGACTGATAAAACCGTTAAGATTTTTGAACAAAGAATAAACAAAGCGATTGAACCCTACAAAGATATAGTAGAGTCAGTATTGGTTCAAATAGGCAAGAACACAGGAGACCCTAATGGCCCTCAAGAACCCGGATCTTCACCCCATAAGGCTAGAATAACTATAGCTTTTATTGCTGATGATTTGCGAGGAGATATTTCATCATATGATGCGATGAAAGCCATTCAAAGCAATGTTTACGGAATAGCCGGCGCGATTGTTATTGTAGATAAAGATAAAGGAGGACCTCCTACCGGCAAACCCATTAATATAGAAATAAATGGAGACGATATAGACAAACTTCTTTTTACATCTCAAGATATTATAAATTTTATTGACAAACAAAATATACCGGGTATAGAAGAACTGAAAGCTGATATAAAAATCGGAAAACCTGAAATATTAATTAATATAGATAGAGCAGCTGCTAGAAGATACGGCTTGTCAACATACTCAATATCCGATGCTATCCGGACTTCTGTTTTTGGTAAAGAGATATCAAAATTCAAAAAAGGTGAAGATGAATATCCTATTATGTTAAGAATGTCTGAAGATAGCAGATATAAAATAAACGATTTGCTAAACCAAAAAGTAACTTTTAGAAACCCTGCCAATGGAAGAATTGTCCAGGTCCCAATTTCGGCAGTTGCCAACGTATCATACTCTTCTACTTTTTCTTCAGTAAAGAGAAAAAATTTAAAAAGGGTTGTTACTGTATATTCAAACGTATTGAAAGGATACAATGCAAATGAAATAGTAGACAGAATTAAAGCATTGATGATTACTTATAAAATGCCAAATGGTTATGAATATACATTTACCGGAGAGCAAGAGGAACAGGCAGAAAACACAGAATTTCTTACAAATGCATTTGGAATTGCCCTGTTTCTAATATTCTTACTTCTTGTTGCACAGTTTAATTCAATTATTTCTCCTTTTATTATTATGTTTTCAGTGCTGTTCAGTACGATTGGTGTTTTTTTAGGATTGATCGTAAATAGCCAAGATATTGTTATCATCATGACAGGTATTGGAATTATATCACTAGCAGGAGTAGTTGTAAACAATGCTATTGTCTTGATAGATTATATAAATCTTTCTATAAAAAGGAAACGAGAAGAGTTGGGGTTACCGGACAACAAACTACCTTTAGATTTAGTAAAAGAAGGTATTATCGAAGCAGGGACTACAAGGCTAAGACCGGTATTATTGACTGCGATAACCACAGTATTGGGTATGTTGCCTATGGCATATGGATTTAATTTTAATTTCTTTACTTTAATTTCCGATTTAGATCCTCAAATATTTTATGGTGGAGACAATGTTCAGTTTTGGGGCCCTTTAGCTTGGACTGTTATTTATGGACTCATTTTTGCAACATTCTTGACTTTAATTATTGTACCCGTTATGTATTGGCTTGCATATAGGATAAAAATGATATTATTAAAACTATGATATGTAGATATTACTAAGCCATCATAGGATTTTGAAAAACAAAATGCAGCTTTTATAGATACAAAATTCAATCAAGGCTTAGTATATCAGCAAGAAAATAGTAGAAATTTAAAAATTTCAATGTTTTTATGCAGACACAATATATGATAAAATCTATCTTCGCGAGATAATAATAATAATAATAGTATTAATAATAATGAAAATGAAAAAAACAACTCCCTTATTTTTATTGCTTGTAGTATTAATTGTATCTTATACATCTTGTGATTTGAATAATATCAAACCACCTGACAACAAAACAGACCGATTGAAATGGACATATTCTGTAGGTGATGTTTATATGAATTCTTTGCCAAATCCTGTACCCGCAATAGATGAAAAAAGTAACATTTACGCAATTGTTTCTAGTCATTCCAAGGATGATTTTGTAAAACTAGATCAATCAGGCAAGAAGGTTTGGTCAAAAAATGGAAATGGTATCTCTTCTAGATTAATATATTCAAACAATAAATTATTTTATTCCAGAGGAACGTCCATCGCTTGTGCAGATGCTGAAACAGGTACAGAACTATGGAGTACCGAAAACGCAATTAATGGGAACATAATAGCTGTAACAAATGATCGAATATATACCACTGATTATTTAGAAAACAATTTTTTAGGCGTTAATTATTTAAAAGCCTTTAATCTTGATGGAAACTTAGTGTGGGAAACAAAAATAAAGTATTCCGATTCAGACTCAATTAATTTTCCGTTTGCTATGAGTATAAACGGAAATGACATTTACATTGGAGTTTTAGCAGAAATCGGCAAATCAAATTTTGCTATTCTAAAATATCGGGATACCGGTGACAACGCAAAAAAAATATGGAACTGGCTTGCTCCGGAGGATTTTACCACCGAAGGGGTAAATGGAAGATTCAAAGATATTGCAATTGATGACAATTCTAATCTTCTTTTTGCAATGACAAAAGATAGTAAACAATATGTGTTCTCAATTTCAGCTCTTGGCAATCAAAACTGGATTTCAGAAACGAATCAAAATATCATAATAAGCAATCTAAGCGTAGATACTAAAGGGAATGTGTTTTCATCCTTTTCCACTATTGAAAAAACAGGAGCAAATGGAAGTATTTGGAATACTAAATTAAAAAAAGATTGGGAATTTGAAGGTTTAGCAGCAAATGCTCCCGTGTTGAGTGATGAAGGCAATTCAATTAGTATGAATTTTTCAAAGCTACTTACCGCAATTGATAACAATGGAAAGATACTGTGGGAGCAACACTATGAACCAGAAGAAGATACCGGACTTTCATCAGACGAACAATTCCACAGTTTCACCCTAAATAGAAATGGAGATATTATAGTAGTATGTAAGTTTGAAATAAAATGCTTCAAAGGAGATAACTCTGGATTATTAAAAGGTGGCTGGCCAAAGCTGTATGGTAATTATGGCAATACAGCAAGTAAATAGTTAAAAACATTGAATGAAAACAAAAAAAACAAAGACAACAGTAATAACTCTTGGGTGTTCAAAAAACCTTATAGATTCGGAAAATATTATCACTCATTTGAAAAATGATGGATATGATGCGTCTCATGAGAAAGGGGATATTGATACAGATACCATTATTATCAATACCTGCGGCTTTATTCATGATGCTAAAGCAGAATCTATAAATACAATCCTTGATTTTGTTGAATTAAAGAAAAGAGGAGAAATAAAAAACCTTTATGTTACCGGATGCCTATCTCAAAGATACAAGGATGACCTTGCAAAAGAAATACCTGAGGTTGATGGCTATTTCGGTACAAATATTTCTGACGTCTTGGCAAAATTTAATATCGATTATAAAAAAAATCTACTCGGGGAAAGACTGCCTACTACCCCACCTCATTATGCCTATTTGAAAATAGCAGAAGGTTGCAGCAGAAGTTGTGCTTTTTGCGCTATTCCCTTAATGAGAGGAAAACACAAATCAAGAGAAATTGAAGATTTAGTATTAGAAGCAAAAAAGTTGGTTGATAAAGGCGTTAAAGAATTGATATTAATATCACAGGAATTGACTTATTATGGTCTTGATATTTATGGGCAGAGATCGATTTCAAAACTATTGAATGAACTGGTAAAAATAAAAAACTTGCAATGGATTAGATTACATTATACTTATCCCGGAAGCTTTCCAATGGAGCTAATTGACACTATGGCAAAACACGATAAAATATGTAATTATCTAGATATTCCTCTTCAACATACCAGTGATTCCATATTAAAAAAAATGAAGAGGTTTGCGACTAAAAAAGATGCCCTCGATATAATCACATATGCGAGAAAAGTCATACCTGATATCGCGATACGAACTACTTTTATCGTTGGCTTCCCTGGTGAAACCGAGTCAGATTTTGAAGAATTATTAGACTTTATTAGAGAGAATAAATTTGATAGAGTTGGTGCATTTGAATACTCTCATGAAGAAGACACTACTGCTTTTTTGCTGGAAGACGATATCTCCGATGAAGAAAAGCAACATAGAATATCTTTGCTAATGGAGGTTCAACGCGAAATATCATACAACAAAAATACAGAAAAAATCAACAGTAAGCTTAAGGTATTAATCGACAGAAAAGAAGGTAACTACTATATAGGTCGCACTCAATACGATAGTCCGGAAGTAGATAATGAAGTATTAATTCAAACTGATAGTATCTTGAAAATAGGAGATTTCGTGAATGTCAAAATAACAGATGCCGAAGACTTTGATTTGTACGGTGAAGTCCAAATTTAAGCTTTTGGAAAAACATGCAAAATAAAATAATATCTAAATGAAGAAAAATATTGTTGTATTGGACAGTAAAGGAATGAATCCCGGAGATTTAGACTGGGATGAAATTCAAAAATTAGGAAATCTAAAAGTATATGAAAATACTAAGTACGAATCAATTGTAAAAAGAGCTGAAAATGCGGAAATAGTAGTAATAAACAAGTGTAAATTTGATCGTAAAATATTATCTTTATTACCAAAACTTGAATTTATCTGCGAATCTGCAACCGGGTTTGACAATATAGATATTGTTTTTGCAAAAAAACAAGGAGTATTGGTGAGCAATGTGAAAGATTATAGCACAAAATCAGTAGTACAACATGTATTTTCGTTGATTTTTGGACTTACAAACAAAGTAGAATATAATAACAATGAAGTAAAAAAAGGACGATGGGTAAATAGTGATTATTTTACCTTTTGGGATTATCCTATTACTGAAATTTCAGGTAAAACATTAGGCCTTTATGGATTTGGTAAAATAGCATCGGAAGTCGCAAAAATAGCACATGCATTTGGCATGAAAATTATCGCAAACAGAAAAAACCCAAACAAAGGTTATCCTGATTATGTCAAACATGTAACAATTCAAAAACTGTTCAGGCTAAGCGATATCATTTCACTTCACGCACCACTCACAAAGGAAAATACAGAAATAATTAATAGCAGCACTCTTTCAGAAATGAAAGAAAATGTATTAATAATAAATACAGCCAGAGGCAAGATGATCAATGAAAATGACTTAAAATCAGCTCTTGACAATAATACAATAAAAGCTGCCGGTCTAGATGTATTATCTACAGAGCCACCTCTTGAAAATAATCCATTATTGAATTGTGAAAATTGTTTAATCACACCTCACCAAGCTTGGACAAGTGTAGAATCGAGAAAAAGATTGATGAGTGGAGTTAAAGAAAACATAGAATCTTTTCTAAATGGGAAGGCTTTAAATAGAGTAAATTAAAGCTTAGCAAATAGTGTCTGCACAAAAAATAAAAAAAGGAGACAATCTCTTATCTCCTTTTGTAGCCCGTAGGGGAATCGAACCCCTCTTACCAGGATGAAAACCTGGCGTCCTAGCCGATAGACGAACGGGCCATTTCATTAAAGCGCTGCAAAGGTAAAACTATTATTTTTATTTTTCAAATAATTAATAAAAAAAATTAAAATCCCATTAAATCTCTTAGGAATCTTTTCCTTGTACTGAAAGTATCAAACAAGTCTTTTTCTATATTAAATGCAATTTTCTTGGCTTCTAATTTTCTTAGATGGTAAAGAAGTTCTTTAACATAAATCGCACTTTTCTCTCCAAAATGCGAATCGAGATAATCGTGAATAAAATTCAAGTACAGCTTTTCCAGTTCCTCGGGACGATTAGCAAATATATCCAACTCATACCTTTGAATCAACCCTATGTCATTCTTTTCATGTAAGTATTTCAAAAGATCCTTTCTGTTTTTTGTCATAACAAGCCATGTCAACATATCAGACTCCTCTGCTTTTTCCTCTACCAGCTTCGATATCTTTCTTACAACAGATTTCGAAAAAGAATCGACACAATCTTTTGTTCTCTTCAAGTATCTAAAATCTCCTGTATTCTCATAGATATCAAAAGCCAGATATCCTACTCTTTCGCAATCTTTTAAAATCAATGACGTCCTCAACTGACTATCCAAAAACAACCTTTTACTAATAACACCATCCGAATATAGCTCTTTTAATAACTGTTCATGCTCAACTGAAAATCCCTCATCTAACATAAATTTAGCTATTTCCATGAAGTCTGTCATATCATTGAAATACAATTTGTACCAATCCTCTTCAAGTTTACCGTACCTCTTTTTCAACCCAATATAAAACGTAATATAATACTTCTTTTGAAAATCATCACGTATAACAATAATCTTTTTTCTAAGTACTTCTATAAATCTATCCATATCTTCTTGCAGAGGAGAAGTGGATAAAAATAAATGAATCAAATCATTTTTGTTCTGATAAAAATAATAAGATTTCTCTATCATTTCATATATAAAATCATATCCTTTTATCTTCAACTCCGGAGCAAGTCCATCATCAAACATCATGAAAAATGATTCATGCATTTCAAATAATAAATTATTCAATTTTTCATGGTTAATCTTGCTTGTAACATAGGACAATTTATTCAACAAGTGCTTTATTATCTCAAAAGCATCTATAAATCTTTTTAGACTTATTTCATCTTTGTATTGATTGATTAAATCTTTTGATATATCAGTTAAAAGTGAAATTTGTTGTCTGGTAAACTTAACATTAACATCCGAAGAAGGAGGTAGTACTTCATCCAATAAACTTCCATACGAACTTTGAATATTATTATCTTTCAACTTATTCATAAAAAAGGCTTCAAAGAACAACCGGAAGTTTTTATCCTTGCTTGCATATGATTTGATAAAACCTTTCAATTCATCAACCTCAAGACCTTTGATAATATCGTTTAACCTACTTTTATTTTTCCTTACTACTCTATTCTTTCTCACTTTCGGCTTTTCGATCAATTTATCTACTTTTTTTCTCACTTCCAACGATGCCGCAACCAAATGCGGACAAGCTTTTTTTATCCTATATACATCACAAGTACAATTCACGTCAACAATACTCTCTTTATTGAAACGCATTTCAACCTTATTAGAATCTTTAAAGACGACTAATACCTTGCCTTTATACAACTCAGTAAACAAGGAAATATCCTTATTGTCTATCATAGTCTCCCCTTTGACATACATGTCTTCTGTAAAAAAACTATCCAATTTAATAAATGGAATCAATAATCTCATTTTCACTTCAAATTTAGCAACCGTACAAAATTAACATTTATTGTCATATTATATGCCAATTTCCCCAATATAGTTTAAAAAAAAATGCAATATTTAATCAATTCAAATAATCTATTAGTAACCCAAGGCTTAGACACACTAACACAAACTTGATTTCTTTTAAATAAATATATCGCAATATCATTTAGAAACAGCAGATTATAATATATTATTATAAATCACAATTTTCACAAAATGTATTTTATTAAAAAAAATGAAATGAATATCTTTTTTATCTTTTCATGAATTTCATTTAACATTTAACCTGAATTTTAATCTATGCATTTTAATCATTACTTTTGCACAATGAAATTAGTAATAGAAAACCAAATTTTAGCCCCAATTTATATTTGGAGCAAAATTGACAAAGCCTCTGAAGTCTTTATTGAGCGATATGACAATTACAATAAAAGAACTTACAGAAATAGATTTATAATACTATCGCAAAATGGTCCATTAACTATATCCATACCTTTAAAAAAAGGTAAAAACAGAAATCTCCGTTTTACTAACGTACAAATATCTTACGATAAAAATTGGATACCAAATCTCAAAAACACTATTAAAACATGTTATGGCTCTGCTCCTTATTTTGACTTTTATTTTGATGACTTAATGGATATTTTCAATAAAAAACACAATAGCTTATTTGAGTTGAACAATGAATTAAGAGCATTTATTACAAAAATCACTGAAATAGATACTCCCATAAACTTCACAAAAGAATATATTGCAGAATACCACAATGATTTTGATGATAGCAGAGATAAATTCAATCCTGTTAAAGATCTGAAAAATATTAAAAATTCAAATATAAAAAAATATCCGCAGGTTTTTGAATATAAAATCGGATTTGTGCCTAATGCAAGCATTTTAGACAGCATATTCAATATAGGAAATCAAACCGCATTAATAATATAACTAACTGCCTTTACCCTTCAAAATGAAATGAAATTGAAAATAAATTTGTCAATACTTTTTCCAAAACCTTTGATTCCTTCAATTCATTATCGTAGAGCAATACATTACCTATACCCGTTGAAATCTTAAGTTCCGGTGAAAATATAAAATACGGGAAAAAGAATTGAAAGCCAGCACCTATTTCAAACTGAAAATCATGGGGTGAAATTTTAATTAAATCCTGATTATTTCTCGCTTTGGAATTAGAGTTTACATCATATGTATATTTTATCCCTGTTATCGCATAAGCTCTCATATCGTTGTATGGTTGAGACTTGTATCTGACCAAAAAAGGGACATCTATATATACCGCCTCAAATCTTTTGTCTTTCACAATCTCACCCGACAAATTATTATAATAATCTATCTTCTTATCGGCAAAAGAGAACCCCGGCAATACACGTAAGTCAAAGTCATTCCCCAATTTCAAATTCACAATCATCTGAACATGAAAGCCAACACCTTTACTGGGCTCAACAATCAAATACTTTGATTCCTTTACAAAATATTCAGATTTTTTAAGCAGTAAATCTGATTTATTATATCCCAATGATATACCAAAATAATATGGTTTCACCTTATGATGCGAAAAATTCATCAATGATCTCATACCGGATCTTTGTGCAAATATTCCTGTATTTATCAAAAAAAATAAGCTAAATAGTATAATTAATTTTTTATTCATTTCTTTCCACTATATATTGAACAGATTCCTAACGACTGTATTTTATAATTATTTGATATAAATCCGGCATTATTCAAAATATTTAAAAAATCTTCATATGCAGGAAATGCCTGTACTGATTCAAATAGATATTTATACGCTTTTGGGTCTTTAGAAGTAACTTTCCCTATAAAAGGGAGAACATATTTAAAATAAATATTGAACCCATAACGAAAAAGTGCATTCTTAGGCCTGCTAAATTCCAAAATAAATAAGCTACCTTCAGGTTTCAAAACTCTATTCATCTCTTTAAGCCCTTTTTCTAGATTTTCAAAATTTCTAACACCAAAAGCAACTGTGATTGCATCAAAAGAATTATCATCAAAAGGCATATTCTCAGAATCTCCATGTATCATTTTTACTCTGTCTTGAAGATTCCTTTTATTGATTTTCTCCTTTCCGACTTTCAGCATACCTTTAGATATATCCAATCCTTTAACATATACATCAGCAATAGATTCAGCAGCAAGAATAGCCAAATCTCCAGTTCCTGTAGCTACGTCCAAAATTATTTCAGGCTTGGTTTTTGCCATCATATTTATTAAATTCTTCCTCCATCCCTTGTCTATCCCCATTGTTAGTACGTGGTTCAATAAATCATATTTGCCAGAGATATTATCAAACATCTTCTCTATCTGACTCTTTTTACCTGCATTTTGATCATATGGTTTTACTTTTTCTGCTTTGTTTTCCATCTTTTGTATTTAAGCTGCAAAGATAGACCAATGTTACAATTGTTTAAAAATAAATTAAAAAATATTACTTCAAATACCGGTTAATGCTATTTTATCTATATTTTTAAGATTTTTATCTGATTATTTTATTATAACATATTAAAATATCTACTTTTGAATTATCAAAACAAAAGAAATATGGATACTATTTTAAATATTCGAGACCTTTCAAAAAGTTATGGCCATATCAAAGCTGTGGATAAATTAAATTTAAAAGTAGAAAAAGGAGATATCTTTGGAATATTAGGACCAAATGGTAGTGGTAAAACAACTACCTTGGGGATGATTTTGTCGATTCTAAAAGCAGATTCAGGAAGTTTTGAATGGTTTGGTGGGCAGTTTGGGACTAATCCTAGAAAAAAAATAGGAGCTATATTAGAAACCCCAAATTTTTATCCATATAAAACAGGCATTGAGAACCTTAAAATCGTAGCAAAAATAAAGGGAATTAATAATTTTGATTTTGATAGCGTAATGAGATTAGTTAATTTGGAGCAACGTAAAACGTCCAAATTTAGAACATATTCACTAGGGATGAAACAGAGATTGGCTATCGCTGCCACAATGATTGGAAATCCTGAAGTCGTTATCTTTGATGAACCAACAAATGGACTTGATCCAAAAGGAATAGCAGAAGTCAGGACTATATTAAAACGCGTTTCAGAATCAGGCCGTTCAGTCATAATGGCATCGCATATCCTGGATGAAGTAGAGAAAATATGTTCACATGTTGCCATTATTAAAAATGGAAAGCTTTTATCAACCGGCTTGGTGGGTGAACTATTATCGGATGATTATTTAGTAGAAATTAATGCATTTGATGATGAAAAATTAAAATCATTTATGAAAAACAGTCCATATATCAATACAATCAAAAAAAGTAATAAATATTGGACCTGTACCGTTGACAAAAACATTCCGGCAGAAATAATCAGTAAAGAAGCTTTTAATAATGGTTTAATCCTTTCTCATTTTGTAATCAGGAAACAGAGTTTAGAGGAAGAGTTTTTAACCATAACCAAAACCTAATCTTATTCCAACTTCTTTATTACTAAGACAAAAATATAAAAATCATGAAAATTACAAAATTGATAAATTTAGAAATATTAAAATATAAGGATAATTCATTAGTTCAAATGCTATTACTATTTTTTTCATTACTTATGCCGACAGCTATTTTCGTAATGAAAAACATGCAAATCCCTATGTTACCAGGAGCTAATAGTTATTTTTCCTTTCCCCAAGTATGGGAATATCAGGCATATTCCGGCAGTTGGCTTTCCTTTTTCTTCCTTGGATATTTAGGCGTTTATCTTATCACTAGTGAGATTCAATATAAAACCATGCGACAAAATATCATTAGTGGGATGTCTAGAGCTGACTTCTTCAAGGGTAAAGTATATATTGCCGTTTTAATCAGTCTGTATGCAACACTTTTGTTTTTCATCTCTACCGCTGTAATTGGACTTTTACATCAAGACGCTTACGATTTGGCAGAGATTTTTGAAAAGCAAGCATATGTTATACCTAGATTTTTTCTATTGACGTTTGCATATATGATTTTTGGGATGATGATAGCTTATCTCATTAAAAAACCGGGATTATCTATGTTTTTTTATTTCTCCTATATATTATTTATTGAGCCATTGTTCAGGTGGTGGTTACATATTAAACTATTTGGACAAAGTAAATGGATTTTTTATTATCCAATGAATGCAATTGAGGATCTTGCTCCTTTACCATTATATAAATACGCTGAAAATTTTTCTCCCAAGAAAGATTTTTTTGTTTTGCTCAGCTATACTGAAGCTGCATCTATCAGTACTGTTTTTGTGATTATTTTCATTGCAATTTCTTATTATTTTTTCAACAAAAGAGATATCTAAAATTGTGATTTGATACTTTAAACGACACTGTTCATCACCTTTAACAAAACATTAATGTATTTCAATATAATATTTTGTTATATTTGCGTTCAAATAGTACCAGTATGATAAAGGTAAATAATTATTTTTTTTAAATCAATTATATTGAACCAAATAGATAAAATATTCTTTTCTACTACCCCCAAAAGCATCATGCTGAAGAATTATTTGTCTCCAATATTTTTTATATTTTGTTTTATTATACTTTTGAGCTTTCATTCAAATATTTTTTCGCAAAATACGATACAACAAGATACCATCGAAGTTGATAGCACTCAAGCTGTAAGACTAGGATTATTCAATAAAAAGAATAAAAACACATTTAAAATATTGTTTTCAGGCAAACCTGCCAGAGCCGGACTGTATTCATTAATCCTTCCGGGCGCAGGTCAAGCATATAACAAAAAGTATTGGTATGTCCCTATTGTTTGGGCCGGACTTGGTTGGTTTGGATATAAAGCAGTAATGTCAACGAAAACATATCGAAAAGCAAATTTGACATATCATTGTTTGATTAAAAATGGCGATGGCAGTTGTACCTATACAAATGCTAACAATGAAGTCTATTCACAAGCTACATTATTAAGACCAGAGCTAGACAGATTGAGGTTGACAAAAGAAAGAAATTGGGTCACCTTTGGGATTGTCTACCTTGTACAGGCTATTCATGCATATATACAAAGACATTTAGTTGATTTTGATCTAAATGAAAACTTAAGTTTAACCCCCTCATTTCATAACGGTACACCGGCATTGGGTCTAAGTTTAAACCTAAACAAAAAAAAATAAAAAATAATTCATTTTCCGTGCAGCGAACTGTCATAAAATAGTATCATATACTACATACACCCTTATTTACTATGAAATCATTTTGTTTTTAAAGTAAAAAAGCGTACTTTAGCCCTGAACATTTAGAAGCAACATATTTTTTATTTCATTTTTTAATCGAAACACATGAAAAGATTATTTCTATTCAACGTTATTTTTTTGTTTTGCATACAATTTTCTTTTTCTCAAAAATATGAAGATTATATTGGTGCAGGACATTCAAAAGATATTAAAATATCTTCCAGTAGTGAAAAAACAGAGTATCCTACACTTTTTGTAGCAAAGTCCCAAAACACAATTAATGGAGTTGGTATGGATGCTAAATTGATGGAAGCCTCTAGATTTTTATCGCAGGCAACACTTGGCGCCGATATTAATACAATCAAAGAGGTCGCAAAAATAGGTATAGAAAACTGGCTTGATTTGCAACTGGAAATTCCTGCAGAAAGCTATCTAGATAATGTAAGAGATATATTTGAAGTCACCAATCAATGGGAATATGATCATGGTGTTGATTCTGCTGATATAGACGAACGGGTAAATTGGTCGCACTTTATGTATAATTGGTGGGAGTACAATATGTTCAACGATGATTTGGTTCGTCAAAAAGTTGCTTTTGCTTTAAGTGAAATATTAGTCCTTTCATTTAATTCTGATTTGAGTGCATTTGGTGATGGCGTCGCATCTTATTATGACATTTTATCCCAAAATGCATTTGGTAATTATAAAGATATTCTAACAAAAGTGACATACCACCCTACAATGGGTTTTTATCTCAGTCATTTCAATAATCCAAAATCAGATCCCGAAAACAATGTTCACCCTGACGAAAATTACGCTAGAGAGATCATGCAACTTTTCTCTATAGGATTATATGAATTGAATAATGACGGCACTAGGAAAACTGATAGCAATGGTAATTTCATTGCCACTTATACAAATGACAATATAAAGGAAATGGCTAAAATATTTACTGGTTTGGGTCCAGCAGCAATTGTGCCCAACGAATGGGTAGACTCTCCTGATTTTGGCTATGGTCTTTGGATTACAGATGCAACAGTACCTATGAAAATGTATGAAGAGTGGCATGAACCTGGGGAAAAACACCTTTTAAATGGAGTAGTAGTACCTACGGGAAACTCCGGCAATAAAGATATTGAGTTAGCAATAGACAATTTATTTAATCACCCTAATGTTGGTCCTTTTATTTGCAAGCAGCTTATACAGAGAATGGTCAAATCTAATCCGACACCACAATATGTCGACAGAGTAGCTTCGGTTTTTAACGATAATGGTAGTGGAGTAAGAGGAGATATGAAAGCTGTTGTCAAAGCGATTTTATTGGACGAAGAAGCTAGAGAATGTGCTTGGATTAATCATCCGACAAATGGCAGACTTAGAGAACCACTTGTACGTTATACTCAATTTGCCAGATCAGTAGATAAAGATCAAGCTTACGGCAATTATTGGAATATTGGATATGGATTTTGGCAGGATGCAGGGCAGATGATACTGTCTTCTCCTTCCGTTTTTAACTTTTTCTTACCTTATTTCCAACCAAATGGCCCCATAGCTGATGCTAAATTAATAGCTCCCGAATTTCAAATCCACAATTCAAGAACCAGTATCGGCTATATTAATCATGTGTTTGAGTGGACCGCATATAGTTACTTGATGAGCAATTGGCTTGGAGATTCTCCCAATGTATCTACGGATTTCTACAATTATGAACCGATGACAAGAGATCCTGAAGTATTTTTGAACTACATAGATATTGTTTATACATACGGAATGCTAACAGATAGAACAAGAAGAATAATTAAAAATAATTGTAATAAAATAGAACGAGGAGAATTTAAAAGAACGAGAGCCCAATTAGCTTTGTATCTAATGATGATCTCTCCCGACTATAATATTTCAAAATAATTAAAACCAATACAAATGACAAAAAATAAAATATCAAGAAGAAAATTTATAGGTAATATTGGCAAGGTTGGATTGGGTGCAACAGCTTTTTCATCAATCATAAGTATGAAATCTCTCGCAAACTCTATCATTTCAACCCCTGGTTTTGGTGGAGATTATAAAGTATTAGTTTGCTTCTTCCAAGGTGGTGGCAATGACTCATTCAATATGCTCATACCAAGAGGTGATACTGAGTACGATACTTACAAAACAACAAGGTCTAATCTAGCAATTGAAAAGGACGAACTTCTGTCTATCAATGCAGTTAATGTAGGAAACAGAAAATTTGGTTTGCATCCTTCAATGCCTGAAATTCAAAGCATATTTAATAGAGGAAATATCTCATTTCTTTCAAATATAGGAACATTAATCCAACCTACAACTGCTCAGCAGGCTCTTGATGAATCTGTTCCTTTGCCCCTAGGTCTGTTTTCACATGTCGATCAAGCACAAGAATGGATGACAGGTAAACCTCATAAAAGAGTCATCAAAGGTTGGGGAGGAAGGATAGCTGACAATATGAAAGCCTTAAACGCAGATAACGGTATTTCAATGAATATATCGCTTTCAGGAACAAACATCTTCCAAAATGGTGAAAATACAATTGAATTTTCTATCGGGTTTGAAGATGAAGCCCCAGGAATAATAGGCTATGGCGATCAAAATTGGAACAACTTCGGTCAAGCTCTTACAAGCGGAATTGATAGCCTACTGGAACATAATTATAATGATCCATTTAAACAATCCTATGTGAATGTGATACGGGATTCTAAAAAAGCTATACAAAACTATAATGAGGCAATCAACGAAACAGAAGATCTAAGCACAGAATTCTCCAACAATGATATTTCGCGAGCATTCAAGTCAATAGCAAAAATGATAAAAGCCAATACCTTACTGGGTTTTAAACGTCAAATATTCTTCATTGAGAATGGTGGCTGGGATCACCATGACGAATTATTGGATAATCAAAGTGCTATGCTAAGAGACGTTAGTATTGGTTTTGGTGAGTTTGACAAAGCAATGACCGAATTGAATATGCAGGACAACGTCACTACCTTCAGTATGTCTGAATTTGGTAGAACCCTTACTTCAAATGGTAATGGTACAGATCATGCATGGGGAGGAAATGTTATGGTAATGGGAGGTGCTGTCAATGGCAAAAAAATATTTGGGGACTACCCTACTCTAAACCTCGATAATCCACTAATGCTTTGGGATGGAGTGCTTGTCCCCACGCTTTCTACAGATGAATATTTTGCTGAATTAATTCAGTGGTTTGGTGCTCAAGATAGTCTTATACCTGATTTATTTCCTAATATTGCAAACTTTTATGATGTAAATTCAAATCAAAAACCAATAGGCTTTATGAATTTTTAATTTTATTTTCAAATATAAAACAGTTAAAATGAAACATATATTTTCAATAATAATAATAGTTTTTACCATAAATATAGCTAATTCACAATGCTATCCCGACAGACACAACACTACTTGGTTTGACGCTTGGATATCATGCACCAAAAGTCAAAACCCTAATACCGTTCGAGGTGAATCTCATTGGATAATGTATGATCTTGGATATATTTACAAACTTGAGGATGTACATCTTTGGAATTTGAATGACCCAAATCAATTAGATAACGGTGTTAAAGATATAATTATCGACTACTCGCTCGATGGTAATACTTGGAGCGAATTCGGAATAAAATCCTTTGATAAAGCGACCGGAAGAAGCATCTATGAAGGAGACGATGCATTCAGCTTTAATGGAATAAAAACCCGATATCTATTATTGACAATACAAGATAATTGGGGAGGAGAATGTGTTGGGTTTTCTGAAATAAAAATAGGAGTTTCTCCAATAACAGCTACAGAAATGGTTAATTTTGACTTAGATTGTAATGAAAAAAATGGTTTTACCGAATTAGAATGGTCTCTTACCAACGATTCAAAAACCGTAGCTTTTGAAATTGAGAGAAGTTACGACCAAAACAACTGGATAAAAATACATGATACCGGCAATATTGCCGTAAAAAACACCATAAAGAAGTATCGCTATCAAGATAATTCGAAAAAAGACGCCTATTACCGAATTAAAATTACTGATGATATAGGGAAACAAGCTTATACAGATGCAAAGTTCTGTTCAAAATCAAACATAATCATAACAGCTTATCCCAATCCATTTCTAAATGACTTTAAAGTTGATATTGTGGCACAGAATGATGATCCGATTATATACAGTCTTAGTGATATATACGGTAGGATTATTTCAAACGGCATAATAAAACCTGATTCTAGAATAAATAATATTAGCTTTGACAGACTTGATTTGAAACCGGGTAATTATTTTTTTATCGCTAGACAGGGCAGTAAGTCAGGACAACTAAAAATGATTAAAATGAATGCAATCAGATAATTTACTGAAAAGTAACACATATACCTTTTACAAGTTTGTTTTACTATTTTTAGTATTACTCCTGACGCGATTTCACTCTTTTGGTCAATCCCATGGTTATTTTTTACAAAAAGGAAAAAAGATTGAGATACCTTTTAACTACGTAAATGGATTGATAGAACTTAATGTAAAACTGAATGATGTAAACCTCAAATTTATATTTGATACCGGTTCAGAACACACTATTTTATCTAATAATGTTCTAGCTTCGCTGCTTAATATTGTTCCTTCAAAAGAAATAGAAGTTTATGGAGCTGATTTTACTAAAAAAATAAAGGCTTATATTACTTACCCTGTAAATATAAAAATATTTAATTCCTACATAAAAAATAATAGCGTTACTACATTAGACGTAAAGTCATCACAAAACGATATTGAAAAGAAAAATCCTAGCTTTATAGTGAGAAATATGCCGATACTCTTGCTCGAAACCGACATTTTTAATTTTAATATGGCAGAAAATGGAATTCAAGGAATATTGGGTGCTTCTTTTTTCTCAAACTCTATACTTAAAATTGACTATAAAAAAGAAAAAATCACAGTTTATCCCTATGACTACAATCTATCCTTAAAATCCTATAAAGAAATGCCCGTTCATTTTGTCGGACATAAACCCATAATAAAAACTAAAATTAAAATTAATAAGGATGATTTGGTGACTGATATAAATATCCTAATGGATACGGGGAGTTCAATACCTCTATTGTTTCTTGACAATATTGATTCAAAATTATTATTGCCAAAAAAAACAATAATTGGAAAGCTGGGAATAGGGCTCGGTGGAAATCTGAATGGTTACATTGGATTAATTGATAATATAGAATTTGGCAAATTTCAATTTCATGGACAAATATCCAAATTCCAATATATAGACTCAATAAAAACAAAAACAATAAATAAGACAAGAGACGGAATATTGGGAAATGACATTTTAAAAAAATTCACAATTATTATTGATAATTTTAGGAAAACCCTCTATTTCAAACCAAATAGAGATTATTACAAGCCTATAAAATATGACAAAAGCGGTATAAATATTTTTGCAACCGGTAAAAATCACAATCAGTTTTATATTAAAAGTATTATCAATGGTTCTCCTGCAGATATCGCAGGGCTAAAACCAAATGACAGAATTTATTCTGCCCAATATTTTAATTATATATTTTGGTCACATGAAAAACTAGTCAATCTTTTTAAGAAAAAAGATAATAAAAAAATACGCTTAAAAATAATTCGTAACGGGAAAAAACACGTATTTAAGTTTCGCCTGAAAGATATGCTAAGATAAAACGACCAATCACAAAAGGAGGATGCCGCCCAGCTACCATCATATCACCCCCAAGGCAAGATCGGGGGGATTTGTTTAAGTCGTAAATAAATTTGCGACACCATTTAAAGACCGCTCCCCTCTAAAAGGCGTTTCAAATTCATTTGAAACATTACAAATAAAGACACAAAGTAGGACTTGAAAGCACGCAATAGCGTGACTTCAAAGCCGGCTTTTGAAACGGATAACATACAAAAAATCCGGATATTTCATCAATTTCAAACAAATTATATTATATTTGCCCTATGGATAAGCAAAATATCAATAATATCCACGACAAATTCTTCAAATCGATAATGTCCAATATCGAAGTTGCGAGGGATTTCTTCAAAACATTTTTACCTGAAGACGTATTAATCACCATTGATCTAAACACATTAAAATTTACTCAAAACAGTTTTATTTCCGGTAAACTAAAAGAGACTTTTGCCGATTTGGTCTTTGAGTGCAAACTTAAAAACAGTGGACATAGTGTCTATATTTCTATACTTCTTGAACATAAAAGCTATCCCGATAAATACTCTTATGTTCAGACATTGGGATATGTCGTTGAAGGATATCAGGCGCAGATTAAAGCAGGAAAGCCTTTAGAGCCCATAATTCCTGTACTTCTTTACCATGGTAAACAGAAATGGGAGTTAAAAACTTTAAAGGATTTAATTCCTTATCTACCGGAAGACATTGAAAAGTATATCCCTCAATTTGACATTAAATTTTTGGATTTGAAAAAATTCTCCGATGAAGAATTACTCAATATCGGCAACTCATTTTTATCTTCAGCTCTTACGATTCAAAAATACAGCCACAACCCTATTGAGTTGATAAAAAAGGCTGAAAATATTTTCGGAACCCTATTTCCGGAAGGAATGGGGAACTTTAGCAAAGTATTAATTGTTTACTACTTACAGTTGGTAGAGATAAAAGAAGTGCAATTACTGGAAATAATTGAAAAAATACCTCCAAAAGTAAAAAAAGATTTTATGAGTACTTATGAATTAATAGAAAAAAAAGGTATCGAAAAAGGTATCGAAAAAGGTATCGAAAAAGGTATCGAAAAAGGTATCGAAAAAGGTATCGAAAAAGGTATCGAGAAAGGTATCGAAAAAGGTATCGAGAAAGGTATTGAGAAAGGTATTGAAAGAAAGACTATTGATGTCATAGTAAGGGGATACCAAAAAGGTGCTACCATCGATTTCCTTGCAGACATTACCGGTTTAAGCAGGGAAAAAGTTAAAAAAATCATAAAAGAAAATAGTAACTGATACCTTGGGCTAACAACAAACACTAGTTTGTCGCAAATAAATTTGCGACACCATTTAAAGACCGCCCCACTTTAAAAGGCGTTTCATATTCATTTGAAACATTACAAATGAAGACGCAAAGTAGGACTTGAAAGCACGCGATAGCGTAACTTCAAAGCCGGTTTTTGAACTCATAATTCACCATTCATAATTCATCATTAATTTCTTTTGTCTTTTGTCTTTTGTCTTCCAAACTTTTAAACTTTTGCCTTTGTCCTTTGAACTTTTCTTGCCAAGCTACCTCCCAGCCTCCTGTTTCTCCGCACGCTCCGAAACCGGAGTAGCTCCATCCCGCACATTACCCAAATTCAATAAATCAATCTCTTCTAATCAATTCATAATTCATAATTCACCATTTATTACTTTTATCTTTTGTCTTTTGTCTTTTGTCTTTCGTCTTTTGTCTTCCAAACTTTTAAACTTTTGCCTTTGTCCTTTGAACTTTTCTTGCCAAGCTACCCTCTGACTCCCCATTTCTCCGCTACACTCCGAAATCGGGAGAACCGCATCCCGCACATCACCCAAATTCAATAAATCAATCTCTTCTAATCAATTCATAATTCATAATTCACCATTTATTACTTTTATCTTTTTACTTTTATCTTTTGTCTTTTCACTTTTGCCTTTGAACTTTGAACTTGACAACTCTACCTCACCACTGTCACATCTCCGCTCACTACCCTCTCCTTTCCATGCTCATCACGGTATTTTATCACATAGACATATACGCCTTGCATGACTTTCTTGCCGCGGTATGTGCCGTCCCAGACGATTGTATTGCCGTGGGTGGAATATACCGCATCGCCCCAACGGTCGTATATCTTGCAGGATAGTATTTCTATGCTTTTCGGTGTCTTTATACTCCAGATGTCATTGGTGCCGTCTCCATTGGGGGTGTAGATATCCGGTATGTATATCTCCGGTTGCCTGATAGTGATGGTGAAAACGGATCGGTACTCACATCCGGATTTGTGTGTTAAATCAATTTCTATTTTTATGTCTTCTTCGGGTTTTATGGTGGTGGTAAGGCAGGTATCGCAACTTACTAT
>Ga0256833_1000309_pt1 | contig 39057 bp, 36 predicted proteins | sample 356284metaG_FD_190535 | JGI IMG/M metagenome (GOLD analysis project Ga0256833, IMG submission 190535) | Hydrothermal vent microbial communities from Mid Atlantic Ridge, Atlantic Ocean - 356-284 | ecosystem: Environmental > Aquatic > Marine > Hydrothermal vents | place: Atlantic Ocean: Mid... | reverse complement strand
CTTTATATGATTCCTCAGCATCTAATATCTGCTTCCAGTATTTTTCAAACTCTTCTTTTTTAAGAGTAACTTGTTTAATGTCTGGTCCTTCTAATGGTCCTGACATAGGAGCTTCTGTAACCAAAGGTAAAACAGGATAATTCAACACCTCTCTTTTGCCTTTCTTTTTGGGGCCGTATTCAAAAATCAATCCCCCGAAGGCAGGCCAGGGTTTGCCGGGAAGGGAGAGGAGGAAAAGGAGGAGAAGGGCAAGTTTCCCGAGTCTCTTTCCCATGGCGGCCTCCTATTTTTATTTTAGGAATTTTTCCCGGAAGGTCAAGGCCTTTCGCCCTCTCCCCGAAGTCAGGCCTCAGGAAAGGTGGAAGACCCTCTTTCCCGGGCCCAGGGGGATGGCCCTCCGATATTGCTCCACCAGGTAAGCCTTAGCCTCCCTGACGGCCCCGACAAGGGTCCTTCCCCGAAGGAGGAAGGCAAGGATGGCTGAGGAAAGGAGGCAACCGGTCCCGTGAACCTCGTAGGGAAAAATCTCGTCGGGCTTCAGAAGGAGGACGCCCCCGGAAGTGCAAAGATAGTCGGTCTTGTCCTGGCTGTGACCTCCTTTAAGCAGGACATCCACTCCAAGTTGCCGATAAAGGGCTTCGCAGAGAGGGCGGGGGGGAAGGTCCTGACCCAGCATTTCCCGGGCCTCGGGTATGTTGGGGGTTATGAGGTCAAAGTAGGAGGCGAGCTCCCTCAAGGTCCCGGCCCGGGCAACCCTCCTCCCTCCGGCCCATATTATGGGGTCCAGAACCTTAGGCCCATCCACCCTCTTCAGCAGAGTCCGGATAACCCCGATGGAGTTTCCCGGCACGCTCACCTTTAACCCCGAAGGCTTTATTCCCTTGAGGGGTTCATAGGTTTTCTCAACCCACTGCTTGGGGAAAAAGAAGGCATCCCTGACCCCGGAGGGGTCCTGGGGAAGGATTCCCGTGGGAACTCCTACGGCCTTCACCCCCAGGCTCTGAAGAACCTGGAGGTCCAGGGTAAAGCCGGCCCCGTGGAGGGGGTCTATGGCCGATAGGACGAAAGCAATCTTAACCACAGGTAAACATCCTCCATGTCCCTGGCGTAAAAATCAGCCCTGCACCTTCCTGCCTGGACAAGTCCCTTCGGGGTAAGAAGGAGAATTTTTAAGGCAGAGGGATGGTCCTTGAAGTCCTCGCAGGTATCGGCAATGACAACTTCTGCGTTAAGTTTGAGCCTTTTTATTTTATCCGGGAGGTTGAACTTAGTGTGTATTCTCACCGATTCAATATGTGTATTGCTCTGCCCTCCAAGGCCATGGCCGCTTCCATGAGGGCTTCGCTGACGGTGGGATGAACATGAACCGCATCTGCCAGCCGGGAGGCTTTCAAACCTTCTCTTATGGCCAGGGCCGCCTCTGAGATTATCTCCGAAGCGGAGGGGGCGAGAATCTGAACCCCCAGGAGCCTACCGTCTTCATCGCTCAGCACCTTTACGACCCCTTCCTGCTCCAAGGTAACGGCCCTTCCGTTGGCAGCCAAGGGAAACCTGGCCTTTTTGAACTTCAATCCTAAGGCCCTGGCCCTGGTTTCGTTTAAACCCACGGAGGCAAATTCCGGCTCGGTAAAAACGGCCATGGGTATTACCCGGGGAGGAGCTGCTTCCTTCCCCGCCAGTTTCTCCACCACATAAACCCCCTGGTGATGGGCCTTGTGGGCAAGCAGGGGTGGTCCCACAATGTCTCCTATGGCGTAAACCCCCTCCATGGAGGTTTGAAGGGAGGGGTCAACTTTCAAAAACCCCCTATCGTCCACTTCCAGGAGAGGCTTGAAAATCTCGGAATTGGGAACTCTTCCCACGGAAACCAGAACAAATTCGGCCTCCAGCTCCTTGCCGTCCTGGAGCCGAAGCCTAACACCCCCATTCCCCTGCTCTGCCCCCTCCACCTTAGTGGAGGTCAGCACCTCAACCCCCACCTCCCTCAGCGCTCTCAGCAAAAAGGAGGCCATGTCCCTGTCCATTCCTCCCAGGGGGGTGGCCAGGGCCTCCACCACCTTTACTTCCGCACCTAAAAGGGAAAAGGCCGTGGCCATTTCCAGGCCTATGGCCCCTGCTCCCACAATCACCAGGCTCCGGGGAATTCTGTCGGTGAACATCAACCGGGAGGATGTGAGGATTCGGCCTCCGAAGGGGATTTGGGCCAGTTCCATGGGCCTGCTCCCTGTAGCGAGGATAACCCAGCGGGAGGAAAACTCCTCCTCTCCCACCTTTACCCTTCCGGGACCCAGGAGGCTTCCCTCCCCTTCTATTACCTCCACCCCGGTTTTGCGGAGCAGGTACTCCACTCCTCCCACCAATTTTTCCACAGACCGCCTAACATAGGCCTGAACCCTCTCCCACTCAAGGCCGAAACTTCCCAGGTGAAGCCCGAATTCCTCCCCCTTTTTCATTTCTAAAAGGGTGTGGGCGGCGTGGAGAAGGGCCTTGGTGGGGATGCATCCCTCGTTCAGGCATACTCCGCCGATTCTCTTTTTCTCCACCAGAAGAACCTTCATCCCCAGTTGAGAAGCCCTGAGGGCTGCGGAATAGCCTCCGGGTCCACCACCTACGATTATGAGGTCGTACATCATCGCTCCTCCTTGAAAACTATGGCCTGGAAGGAATAAAGTTTAGCTCCCTTCTTCCAGCAGCCCCTCTCCACCCCGGCCTTCAGGCAGAGGGCGGAAAGGAACTGGAATTTATCCCACCCCTCCTCCACGGGAACCTGGGGGAGGAGAACCCCCTGGGCCCCCAGGTAATTAACCACGAGTCCGTCCCTTCCCACCACCACCCTATCCGGGGTGGTCTCCCTGGGTGGGGTAAGAACCGAGATTTCAATTTCTATGTCTTTAAATTCCTCCTTCCTTAAGGGCTCAAACCTGGGGTCCCGAAAGGCCGCAGCCCTGGCCACTTCGGCCGTGGCAAGGTAAAGGGGTTTTACAGGGAAAATGTATCCTATGCAACCCCTGAGTCTCCCCTTCTTTTTGAGGGTCACGAAGACCCCCCTGGGCTCCTTAAGGTATTCCGATGGGGGAGGCGGAGGTGAGTATTGCTTCCCCTCCAGACCGGCCTTAATTGCCTGTCTTGCCACCCCAATTAAATATTTTTTGTCCTTCTCTGTAAGGGAAAAATCCTTCTTATGGGATTTCTTGTTCCCGCTCCTCAGGAAAACCACGGAGGAATACCCCACCACCCTGCTCTTTCCGGCACCGGCATCGGCGGAGGTGCCCCGGGCCAGAAGAACAGCCCTGTCAACTCCGAGCCTCAAAAGGACTTCCTCCCCGAAGGCTATGGCGGAGGCACCGCAGGCCTCGTATTCCCCGTTCAGGGCCCCCCAGAGGAAGGTGGCGGGCCTGAGGGAGAGGATGGCCTTCAGGGTTCTGGTGTCGCGGCGACGGCATTCCTCCAGGCTGTGGTAATGGGAAAGGTCGGAGGATATTACCAGAAGGAAATTTTTCCCTTCTAAGAGCTTTGCAAATTCCTTCGCTGCCGGAAGAAGGGTCTGGGGATAATAGGGACCTATTACTATGGGCACTATTTTAAACCCGGGCTTAAGGACCCTCTGAAGGAAGGGAACCTCCACCTCCAGGCAGTGTTCCCGGCGGTGATACCTTTCGGAGAAGAAAAACCCTGTTTTTCTGGCCACTAAGGCTCTGGCGAAGGCCCTGTCCAGGGGAACCTTCCCCAGGGGGGTTTCCCAGAAGTCTGCGGGGGAGACCGCCCCTCCCCGGAAGGGGTAATAATGGGAAGGCCCTATAAGGACCACCAGGTCGTAGCTCCTGCCCTTAACCGCCTTAAACCCGTAGGCAGCCACCGGGCCGGAGAAAACATAGCCGGCGTGGGGAACCTGGATTCCCAGGATTTCCCCCTCCAACGGAGGGATTTTAGCCCTTTGAAGGAAGGAATCTATCGTTTTCCTGAGTTTTTCGGGCTCCGACGGGTAGAAACTCCCAGCCACATAGGGGGGCCTGGTGGAGGCACCGGCCAGGGCCAGGAAAAGCAGAAGGGCCAGCCTCCTCATTTTTAGAAACTGAAACCCAGACTCAAGGATAAATAGGGACCGTGAAATAGGGGGGAGAACTTCCCCAGGTCCTTCACTAATTCTCCCAGGTCCTGCCTGTAATTGGAGGGGAATCTGTAGGAAACATCCCCCCACCAGGTGCTTATGCTTACTTCCTTGAGGAACCACTCCCCGGACCAGGAATCGCTCTGCTGAAATTCGTAGCCAGTGGAATCCCTCACCGAGGAATTCAGGGTAGAATCTCCTTTAACCGAAAGAACCTTCAGGGCGAAGTATCCTGACCTCAGGTTGAGGATAAACCTTCCCATGGTGGCCAGCGGAATCTCCACTCCGGCGTAGCCGTAGATGCCGGGTCCCTTCCCCTTCATGGTGAAGTCGTCCTTGACCTCCAGCCAGTAATCCCCCACCTCCATTCGCCCGGTGAGGTCGTTGAGATAGGCGAGGTCAACATAGGAAAAACCCAAGGAAGCCTCAAGGTTCAACTTAAGCCACCCCCTGGTGATGAGCCTCTTGCTGGCCCCTATTCCGGCTCCTATTAAGGACGCCTTAAGCTCAAAGGGGGAGTAGCTGTAATCCACGGAGGAGGAAGAGCCATCGGTGAAGTTGAACCGGTAAGAGTAGGAGGTGGAGGTTCTGGCAGCTCCTGAGAAATAGGAAACCTCTCCGAAAAGTTCAAATCCCTTTACGGTGCGGGAAAACCTGAGAAAAAGGGGAAGGGAGAGTTTGAGTTCCTTCAGGCTTCCCTTCTGAGCGGAATAGTTGGAGAGAAATCCCGCGCTCCTTTGAAACTCTGCCCAGCTCTCGTTGTTGAACTCCAGCCACTTCTTTTCGTAGGAGACGAAGGAGTTGAAATCGCCGTAGTTGCCGAAAAATCCTCCCAGGGAAAGCTTCACCTTCCATCCGGAAGCAAAGGAAAGGGAAAACAATGCTAAAGTCAAAATCAGTTTTCTCATGGGGAAATTTTATTATATGGACCTTTATTTGACAAGTTCAGTTAAACTTTCTATTATTTATGGAGGAGGCTTTAAATGAGTGTGAAGATTATTTTAGGAGACACAAGCCCTATAACCAAGAAGGTTTTCAGTTTATCCCTGGATTCCCCCGATTACATTTTAATGTTTGCGGAGGACGAAGGCAGTTTAAAGGAGGCAGTGGAAAGGGAAAATCCTCAGGTGGTGGTGCTTTCATCCAACATAACCCCAAGGCTCAACGAACTCATCAATGAAATACTTAATCAAAATCCTGAGCTTCACATTCTTGTATTGAAAAGCCCCTTTGAAAAAATGGAACTGGAAAGTAAAGAAAAAATAGATGTATTGATGAAGCCGGTGCCCAGCAGCAAGATAAAGGAATACATGGAATCTTTAAAACCGAGCCTGACCCCCAAGGAAACGGAGGAGGAGGAAGAGGAACCGCTGCCCGAGGAGGAGGAACTCAGCGAAGAGGAACTTCAGGCCACCACCTGGGAAAGTCACACCGCGGAGGAGGCTTTCTCCGACGAGGACATCTTTCCCGAGGAAGAGGAGATAGGGGAGGAGGAGGTCTTTGAAGAACCCATGGAGGAACCACTGGCCCAGGAGGAACTGGCCCTGGAAGAGAAAGAAGAAATCGTTGAGCAGCCCATGGAGGAACCCGTAGAGGAAGGGTTCCAGGAGGAGGGGCCGTTGCCGGAAAAGGAAGTGAAAACCGAAGAAACTCCCCACAAATTGGAGGTAGAAGGGGAGGAAGTTGTCGCTGAAAAGCCTCCGGAGGAGGAAATCTTCCAGGAGGAGGCCCCGGCGGAAGAGGAAAAGGCAGAGGAGGTGGCCTTTGGGGAGCCTCCCCAAAAGGAAAGCTTCGTGGAAAGCCCCCAGCCTTCCCCTGAAATACCCAGGGAGGTTATAGAGAAAATAGCGTGGGAGGTAATCCCTCCCTTAGCCGAGAAAATCCTCAGGGAGGAGATTCAAAAGCTCATCAAAAAGCTGGAAGAAAGTTAAGGCAAAAATCCTGCGGAGGAGATTTATGGAAAAATCCTTCAACCCTAAGGACTTTGAAGAGAAATGGGCCAAGTTCTGGAGGGAAAACCGGTTCTTTGAGGCAGATGAGAATTCAAACAAACCCAAATTTTCCATGGTGATTCCGCCCCCCAATGTGACCGGGGTTCTCCACATGGGGCACGCCTTAGTATTCACCCTCTACGACATAATCGCCCGCTGGAAGAGGATGCAGGGCTACGATACCCTCTGGCTTCCGGGAACGGACCATGCGGGGATCGCCACCCAGGTGGTGGTGGAAAGAAAACTGAAGGAGGAGGGGAAATCCAAGGAAGAGCTGGGGAGGAAGGAATTTCTCAAAAGGGTCTGGGAATGGGTGGAGCAGTCCTCCAGAACCATAAACTATCAGCTGGAAAAGCTGGGCTGCTCCGTGGACTGGTCCAGGTATAAATTTACCCTTTCCGAGGAGCTTTCTAAGGCAGTTCGCCACGCCTTCGTAGAGCTTTACAGGGAAGGTCTGATTTACAGGGATTATTACATGGTCAACTGGTGCCCCCGCTGCCACACTGCTCTTTCGGACTTAGAGGTGGAATACAGGGAGGAAAAGGGGAAACTCTACTACATAAAGTATCCCTTCAAGGAAAATCCCCAAGAGGGAATAGTGGTGGCCACCACCAGACCGGAAACCATGCTGGGGGACACTGCGGTGGCGGTCCACCCCCAGGACGAAAGGTACAAAGAAGCCATAGGGAAAACCCTGGTGCTTCCCATAATAGGGAGGGAAATCCCCGTAATCGCCGACGATGCCGTGGACCCGGAGTTCGGCACCGGGGCGGTGAAGGTAACCCCGGCCCACGACCCGGACGATTTTGAGATAGGAAAAAGGCACAGACTCCCCATGGTCCTGGTAATAGACGATTGGGGAAAAATGACCCCGCAGGCCGGGGAAGGGTTCGCCGGCCTTGACCGCTACGAGGCCAGGGAGAAGGTGGTGGAGAAACTGAAGGAACAGGGACTTCTGGTGAAGGTGGAGGACTACACCCACAATGTGGGCCATTGCTATCGCTGCGGCACTGTCATAGAGCCATACCCATCCTGGCAGTGGTTCGTGAGGACGAAGCCCCTGGCTTCTCCTGCGATAAAGGCCGTGGAAGAGGGAAAAACCAGGTTCGTTCCGGAAAACTGGACGAAGCTTTACTTTCACTGGATGCACAACATAAGGGACTGGTGCATTTCCAGGCAAATATGGTGGGGACACAGGATACCTGCCTGGCACTGCAGAGACTGCGGCCACATAACGGTATCGGAGGAGGAACCCAGGGTCTGCGAAAAATGCGGTAGCTCCAACATATACCAGGACGAGGATGTTCTGGATACCTGGTTCAGCTCGGCCCTATGGCCCTTCTCCACCTTGGGCTGGCCTGAGGATACTCCGGACCTCAGAAGATACTATCCCACGGACCTGCTTATAACCGGTTTTGACATCATATTCTTCTGGGTTGCCAGGATGATGATGATGGGGTTGCACTTCATGAAGGATGTTCCCTTTCACGAGGTCTTCATCAACGGTCTCATAAGGGACGAGCACGGGAAGAAGATGAGCAAAATGGCTGGAAATGTGGTGGACCCCTTAGAGATGATTGAGAAGTACGGCGCGGATGCCCTCCGATTTACCTTAGCCGTCCAGACCGTGCCGGGCATGGATGTTTCCTTTTCCGAAGGTCGCCTGGCAGGATACAAGGCCTTCGCCAACAAGATATGGAACGCATCCAGGTTCGTGGTGATGAACTACCAGGGGGAATCCACCGAAATAAACCCCGCCAGGCTCACCCCCTTTGACAAATGGATCCTTCACAGGGTATCCCAGGTGGCCCGCCAGACCAATTCCTCCCTGAGGGAATACAGGTTCTACGAGGCTGCCGAAAGGCTTTATCACTTCATCTGGCACGAATTCTGCGATTGGTACATAGAAATTTCCAAACTTCAGATGAGGGAGGATAAGGAAAACACCATGGCGGTGCTCATAAACGCCCTGGAGGCCATCCTTCGCATGCTCCACCCCTTCATGCCCTTCATAACCGAGGAAATATGGCAGAGGCTTCCCCACCAGGGAAGGAGCATAACCTTAACCCCCTACCCTAAGGGAGACGAGTGGGAGTTCCCGGAGGTTATGGAGGATGTTACCCTCTTCATGGAGGTGGTCTCGGAGATAAGGAAGATACGCTCCGAAAACAGAATCAATCCCAGGGAGAAAATACGGGTTTCGGTAAGTCTGGGAAATCACTTCCTGAGCCTTCATTTAAAGGAAATTTCAGCCTTAGTGGGAGCCAGCGAAGTTCTCATAGGTTCTTCCTTCGGCAAGGGATTCAAGGGCGTGGTAAAGGGAGGGGAAATTTTCGTCCTTCCCGGAAAGGAAATGGACCTGGAGGCAGAAAGGCAAAGGGTGGAAAAGGAGCTAAAAAAGCTGGAGAGGGAGATAGAAAAGCTGGCTAAAAGGCTATCCATGCCCGGGTTCAGGGAAAAGGCCCCGGCCCATGTTGTTAAGAAAACAGAAGAGGCCCTGAAGGAAGCGGAGGATAAAAAACAGAAGCTGGAGGAATATTACCGGAGCCTATGAGGATATTTTACCTTCACAGCTGCAGATCCACCCAGAGATGGGCAAAGGAAGCAGGCTGGAGCGGTGTTTTCGTCTGCGGCTCCCAGAGCCATGGGGTGGGCAAGGAGGGCCGCCCATGGTTCTCTGAAAAGGGCCTGGGCCTTTACTTCAGCATCTCGGCCTTGCTTCCAGGGTGGGTGGACCCCCTGCGGCTGCCCCTGACTTTAGCTCATGGAGTAAGGGAGTGGCTTCTGGAGAAGTTTTCCCTGGAAGCTCAGCTCAAGGAACCCAACGACCTTCTGGTGGGGGGCAAAAAAATATGCGGAATTTTAGTGGAAAAAAGGGGGAAGAGGATAGTGGCAGGGGTGGGAATAAATTTGAACCACAAAATTGAGGATTTCCCCTACTACCTTCAGGGTAAAGCCACCTCCGTTTTTATGGAAACGGGAAGAAAGGTTCACCCCCTGAGCGCCCTGCCGGGGGTTCTGGAGAAAATTTCCGGCCGTTTCCCATTGACCGGAGGCCCTCAATGAGTTATCCTCTAAGTATGGCGATAAAGGTTCTTTCGGTTCTGCTGGCCCTGGGGCTTGCGGGGATAATTTTTTATTTTTTCTTTAGAAAGATCTTCAGGAAAAAGGAATTCCCCTACCTCTCGGAGAATGTTCCCACCCCCAGGGATGTTTATTTGAAAATTCATCAGAAAAAGAGGAAAAATGGCCAGAATTCTGATATTTAGAGGAAAGAAAACCCCGGAAAACAAAGGAGAGGTGAACTTCGCCAGGTTCGCCAAGAAAAACCTTCCCGACGACTACATTCTGGTTACCAATCCCGAGATAAACAATGTGGAGGTGGACTACCTTCTTTTCGGACCGGACAAATTTCTGGTTATTGAGATAAAATACTGGATGGGGGTAATAGTTGAAAACCCCTTCGGAAAGTGGAAGATAATATACGGAAAAAGGGAAAAAAGCGAATACGACCCCTTCTACCAGGCCCAGAGGGAAAGAAAGGCGGTAAACAAGTTCATATACGACAGGTTCGGAATAAAGTTCCAGAGCAAATGCCTCATCCTGAACATGGCCCCGGGGGCAGAATTCAATGTAACCAAGAGGCAGAAAAACTTCATACTTTTTCAATACAAGAGCGATGAAGCCCTGAGGAAACTCTTGGTGGAGGGAAACTTCGGAAAGGTGGGGAGGGACCTGGCCACAAAGCTGAGAAAAAACTTCCTCTCCTTCTGGGGGGCAAGGCTGGAGCCTTCGGACCCGGACCTGTGGTCCTGGGACTGCTTTTCCAACAACAAAATCTTCATCTGCCTTCATCCCAGGGAAAACCGGGAAATTTCCGAGCAGAACAACGATGCCATATTCAACTTTATAAGGGGATACACCGTGGAGGCCATAGCCCTGTGGGAAAGGCTTCTCTATTCCGAGACCGTCTCCCCACTGGAAAAAAGCTTCATAATAACGAACCTCGCCTACGCACACTACAGAACGGGCCAATTTCAGGAGCTGGTAAAATTCCTCTACACCCACAGCTTCAAGGAGGAGGCCCCTGAATTCAAGGAATATTTAGATTACCTGCTGGCCTTGGCCTATTTCAAGATGGGAGGGAAGGACAACCTTGAAAAGGCCCTGAACCTGGCTCTTTCCATCCCAGATAGAGGTCTCGTTTCCGGAGAAGAAAAGAAAAAACTTCTCTTCAACATCTACGCAGGCCTGCAAAGATGGGAGGATGCCAGGAAAGTTTTGAAAGAACTGGCGAAAAAGGGAGATGGGGCCATAAAACAGAGGTTGAGGCTGGTGGAGGAAAAAATTTCCCGTAATAAATAAGGAGGGACCATGGGAAAACTTGATTTTTTAACCGAAGAAATTGAGGAACTAAAGAAGGTAGGCCTCTACAACACCATAAGGGTCATAGGCTCGGCCCAGGATGCCTGGACCGAGGTGGACGGGAAAAAGGTCCTGAACATGTGCTCCAACAATTACTTAGGATTTGCCAACCATCCTGAGCTCAAGAAGAAGGCCATGGAGGCCATAGAGATCTACGGAGTGGGACCGGCGGCGGTGAGGAGCATCGCCGGAACCATGCACCTTCACAACATACTGGAGGAAAAGCTGGCCAGGTTCAAGAAAACGGAGGCCGCCCTTTCCTTTCAGGGAGGGTTCATAGCCAACCTGGCGGTAATTCCGGCCATCATTCCCTCCCCGGAGGATGTGGTCTTTTCCGACGAACTCAACCACGCCAGCATTATAGATGGGATACGCCTCACCAAGGCCAAGAGGGTTATATACAGGCACTTAGACATGAATCACTTGGAGGAACAGCTCAAAACCCACCACGGGAGGAGGAAGCTCATCGTATCCGACGGGGTTTTCTCCATGGACGGGGACATAGCTCCCCTTCCCGAACTGGTGGAACTGGCGGAGAAATACGACGCCCTTCTTATGATAGACGACGCCCACGGAGAGGGGGTGCTGGGTAGCCACGGAAGGGGGATAAGCGACCACTTCGGCCTCCACGGAAAGGTCCACATTGAGGTGGGAACCCTGAGCAAGGCCTTCGGAGTGGTGGGAGGATTTGTGGCGGGGAGCAAAGCCCTGGTGGAATTTCTGAAGCAGAAGGCAAGGCCCTTCCTCTTCTCCTCTGCCACCACCCCAGCGGATGTGGCAGCGGTTATCGCCGCGGTGGACATTCTGGAGAACGACGACTCCTTGGTGAAAAAACTCTGGGACAACGCCAGATACTTCAAGGAAAAGATGAGGGACCTGGGATTTGACACCGGCCAGAGCCAGACCCCCATCACACCGGTTATGCTTGGGGAAGCCCCCTTGGCCCAGGAATTTTCCCGCAGGCTCTTTGAGGAGGGAATATTCGCCCAGGCCATAGGCTACCCCACGGTCCCCAGGGGGAAGGCCAGGATAAGGGTCATGCTATCGGCTGCCCATTCCAGGGAAGACCTGGACTTCGCCTTGGAAAAATTTGAAAAGGTAGGGAAAGAGCTGGGAGTGATTTGAAGAAACTCCTCCTGGTTTTCCTCCTGGTCCTGCCGGCCTCTTCTGCCAATATAAAAATATCCTCCTTTTGCATCCTGGGAAGGCCGGTAAAAATTGAGGGCCTGCATCCGGGGGACCTGGTTCGGATAGACGGACAGGAGGGAAGAACCCCCCGGAAATGGGGGTTTCACAGGGTTGAGGTGATAAGGGAAGGAAAGGTCCTTGGAAGGGCCAGGGTCCTTTCCCTTCCAGGATTATTTACCCTCCTGCCCCCGGCCATGGCCATACTCCTGGCCCTGCTGACCAAGGATGTCTTCACCAGCCTTTTCCTGGGAATCTTCGCCTCCTCCCTCCTCCTAAACCTCCTCAGACCCATAAAAGCCTTCCTCAGGAGCTTTGACACCTACATAATCAGGGCTCTTCTTTCCAGCGATAAACTTTCCATTGTCCTCTTCACCCTCCTCCTCGGAGCCATGGTAGGGGTCATGAGCAAAAGCGGGGGTATAGAGGGAATAGTGCAGGCCCTGGCCCGGAAGGTTCGCTCAGGAAAAACCACCCAGCTTTACACCTGGCTCTTAGGGATATTCATATTCTTTGACGACTACACCAACACCCTCATAGTGGGAAACACCATGAGACCTCTGGCGGACCGATGGAAGGTATCCAGGGAGAAGCTGGCCTACATAGTGGACTCCACCGCAGCCCCTGTGGCCTCGGTGGCGTTGATCTCCACCTGGATAGGCTTTGAGGTATCCCTCATAGGAGAGGGACTCCGACATGTGGGCCTGAAAATGGACCCTTACATGATATTCCTCAGGACGCTTCCCATAAGGTTCTATGTTCTCTTCGCCCTTTTCTTCGGTTTTCTCATCATATTGACCGGAAGGGAATTCGGCCCCATGCTGAAGGCAGAGAGAAGGGCAAGGCAGGGAAAGGTTCTCCGGGAGGGCGCCATCCCCCTGGCGGAGTTTGAAATAGGTCCCCTCCTTCCTCCTCCCCAAATTCCCAAAAGGTGGATAAACGGCGTGCTTCCTGTCCTGGTAGTAATAGGGATCACCTTTTCCGGAATTTACATAACCGGGATAAACTCCGCGGGAACCATTCCACCCGGCCCCTTTTTCAAAAAAATAGGGCTTATCTTCTCCAGCGGGGATTCCTTCCGTTCACTTCTATGGGGTTCCTTTCTCGGCTTCACCGTAGCCCTGGTTATGGCGGTGGGTCAAAGGCTCCTTAAACTGAGGGAAGCGGTAAAGGCAGGGGTGGACGGAATGAAGGCCATGCTCACGGCGGTGATAATCCTTTCCTTAGCCTGGGCCCTTTCCGAAACCCTCATGGACCTTCAGACCGGGGATTACCTGGCCTCTGCCCTTTCGGGGAAAATGGACCCGAGGTTTCTTCCGGCGGCGGTTTTTGTGGTCTCCGCCCTGATTTCCTTCTCCACGGGAACCTCCTGGGGCACCATGAGCATAGTTTATCCCCTGGTTATCCCCCTCACCTACTCCCTGGCTGCGGGAAGCCCCCACTTCCAGAGAATTTTAACCGGCGTGGTGGCTTCGGTGCTGAGCGGGGCAGTTTTCGGCGACCACTGCTCCCCCATCTCCGACACCACCATAATGAGCTCCATGGCCAGCTCCTGCGACCATGTGGACCATGTAAGGACCCAGATCCCCTATGCCCTAACCGTGGCGGTTTTCTCCCTGATTTTCGGGATACTTCCCTACAGCCTCTCCCTTCCCTATCCCCTTACCCTCCTCCTGGAAGCCTCGGCCCTGACCGCCTTCCTCCTCCTGGTGGGCAAAAAACCTTAAAGAGCCTTACCCCCCTTAAATGCTCTCAAAGGAAAAGGAGTGCTGCCAATTTGTGACCTCCACATTAACGCAACCCACGGAAACGGTGCTGGAAGATTCCACGGAAAGGCCGCTCAGGGAGTCCACCTTGAAGAAGACCCCCTTGCTCATTCCGAAGCCCCCTGCCTCCATCTGAGCCCCCAGGCCTATTTTCATGTAGGTTCCCCTGGGGCCGGCTCCCCAGGAAAGGATGAGACCTTCTCCCACGCTAACCCCGATCCTTCCCGTGGGGTCCTGGGGTGCATAGGTGAAGTTGATCCCGTCAAATCCGAAGTTCAAACTTATGTTTATGTTGGGTGGGAGGGAAGAACCGTATTTTTTCTCCCATTCCTCCGCCAACCTCCTCCCCCTCTCCGCAGCTTTCCTCAACATATCCTCGTCCACTTCCTCTCCCAGGGCCTCCAGCCCCTTAAAATAGCCATACACCCAGAGGAATCCCACATCAAACCAAGCGGCTCCTTGCAGAAACTGAAAATTATCCTTGGGGTTTTTCAAAAGCCTTATCCCTGCTCCCATAAATTCAAACCCCCATTTTCCCATAAGGGCATTGGCGCTTCTGAACCACTCCCTTGCAGCCGCCGCCTCTGCCTCCGTCAACATGTAAAAGGAGGAAAATTCCGGGGAAGAAATCCAACCGTTCCCCCTGGGTCTTCGCCGAGCTTCCCTATTCCTCCTTTCCCTCTTCTTGAGGACCTCCATGGCCTCGTCCACCTTTTCCAGATCCCTTTCGTTTACCGGAGGCTCTGGGGTTCTGAGCCTCGGTCCGGTGAGCTTCCGCAGGGCCTCCCTGTATTCCTGAACATTGGGGTTAAAGGAGATGGCTATTCTGTAGGCCGTCCTGGCCTGCTGTTTCTCCCCCCTCTTCTTGTGGGCATAGGCCATGTTCACCCAGGCCGAGGAATAAAGGGGGTCAAGCTCCACTGCCCTGAGAAGAAGGGTAAGGGCGTCGGAATACTTCCCCAGGCGATTCAGAACGAAACCTGCGTTGGAAAGGAATACGGGACAATCGGGGTTGTGCTCCACCGCCCTCGCAAAGGCCCAGAGGGCAATCTCCAGCCTTCCCTTTATGACCGCCTCAACCCCCGCCTGAAGCCACGCTCCCCCACGGTTGACGGTAATCACATGTCCCCCCGCTTCCCGAAATCTGTATCCAGGGCATGTCCTGTCGCCCTCTGGAAACCTCTCCACCCACTCCAGTATTTTGTTCTTCTGGGCTTCGGATATGTTTCTACCGTAGAATGAGGCGTATTGATGGGCCAGTCTGAGCACATCCTCCCTTCCTATCCCCATCAAAACAGGGGCTAAAAGGAGGAGAAAAACAACCTTCTTCATTGCCTGTACCTGTAGTAGTCAGGGGGTATCTTCAAAATCAATTCCCTGACCGCTGCCCTCACCATTTTTCTGAGGGCCGCGGCCACGGGGGTGTTCTTGTATCCGTAGAAAACCGTGGGGAGGGAGGAGCCGGTATCCTCCGAGCCGAAGGCTATCTTAGAGGCGCTTCCCCTGACGCTTATTACGGAAACTATCCTTCCGGTCCTCACATCCACCAACCGAAGGTCCATGGCCACATGGGCCCTTTTGTACTTCACATTTCCGTACTGGTCGCTAAGAACGGGGAGGGGAACGGAAATCTCTCCTCCCTGGCTCTCCGCCGAAAACTCCGTTATGGCTCCGAAAACTATCAGGTCCACCCCTTCAAGGCTCTGATTCATTCTGTTTATGTCCTGCTCAAAGAGGACCATGTCAAGGTCCTGTCTTTCGTACACGAGGAACCTGTTGCAGTTCACCAGTTCGGTTATCAACATGTCCTTTACCCCTGCCCCTATGGGGTCCTGATAACTTGCCCAGAGGGAAAGCCATCGCCTTGAATCCTCCGGATACCTTTCCCCGGTGGCCTGTCTCATGGTCCTTGAAAGCTGGGACATAAGCCTTGCGCTCAAAATCGCCATCCTCCTTTTGAATTCCATCATGGGGTCCCCGCTCACCCGGTTCTCTATTCTCCCCACGGCTATCCTGGCCCTGGGACCGTTGTAGGGCTGGGAGAGAACATCTGCCACCTGTGGTCCAGAGGTGGTAACCGAGGAGGTAGCGCATCCCACAAAATAAACCACCAGGGGCAAAAGGGAAAAAATCAAAACCTTCCTCATTTTTACCTCCCAAAGCTATAGTTGACTATAAAGTCCACGGCCCTTTCTATGCACAGCCTTATGGCCTTCTCCATGGGGGTGTGATGCCAGGCCTTGAGGGAAGAAGCCATGGGAACCACCCCGGCCCATTGAAGGGCAGTGGTGTCCAGGATGGCATCGGTGGCCTTCCCCTCCACCCTTACGGAGGAGACCACCCTTGCGGTGGTGGTGTCCACTATTCTTATCTCCATGGCTATGTAGGACTGGCTCACCTCCCCCACCACCGCGGCGGCTCCCCTGTATCTCGGCTCAAATTCCGTTATGGCCCCCACAATAAGAAACTGAGCCCCCTCAAGTTTGCCCACAGGAGCCCCGGTCCTCCTGTCTATTACCCCGATACTGGAGAGTTTCTGCTCCTGCAGGACCACATCAAGGTTTTCCCTCTCAAGAACGATGAACTTCCCCGTCTGGAAAAGGGCCGTGGCCAGCATGTCCGTTATCCCTTCCCCCACATAATAGGGGGTTTTATTTTCAAACCTGGCCACGGCGATTCTAACCTTTTCAAAGGGGGAAGTTGCCTTGACCTCCGCCACCGTGGGCCCTCCCTTGGTTACCACCTCCGCGGAGGGCCCACAGCCCCAAATCACCGCCCCAAGGAAAATTAGCAGAAATTTTTTCAACATTTCCACCCCCTATTTTCTTATCCTCCTCAGGGGTTTTCTAAGGCCATAGGCACTGGAAAGCCCCTGAATTTTCCTTCCCCTGCGGTGGAAGGCCCCTTCCTTCCTCCTCCTTACGGTTATCTTAGCCCTCGGCGATGTTATGGTCCTTTCGGTTATCCTCCAGATGCAGATGCGGTGGTTGAATTGGTCAGCCACATAGATTTTCCCCTCATCGTCCACGGCAATTCCAAAAGGGCAATTGAATTGCCCCCGGCCGTTTCCTCCTTCTCCGAAGTTAAGGACATAGGTCCCGTCGGGAAGGAACTTGTAAACCTTGTCTTCTCCATTGGAAACCACATAAACATGACCCATCCTGTCTACGGCTATCCCATTTGGACAGTGCATTTCCGTGGAAAACTCCATCTCCTTGTTCCCCGAGGAAGTGTAAACTATGACTTTGTCTATGTGGCAAGCGGAAACATATACCTTCCCATCTTCCCCGGGCTCTGCATCCATGGGCCAGCTTCCCGCCCCCTCCACAGTCCAGCTGGTTATGAGGTTTCCGTTCTCGTCGGTCTTCACCACCCTGTCGTTTCCTGCATCGGCTATGTACACTTTCCCGGAGGAGTCAACCCCCATGGAGCGGGGGCTATTCAGTGCAAGGCCCTTATTTGCGAGCCAGGAAAGGGAAAGACTGTACCAGTTGAGGGCAGGGTCGTTGTCAAAAACCACATAGAGCCTGCGGTTGTGGGGGGAATACCTTATGCCTGAGGGGCGAAGAACAGTGCCCCCGGGAGTTGTGGTGTCCAGTTTGGAAAGGAAGTTCCCCGAGGGGTCAAACTTCTGGAGCCTGTGGTTGTAGTGATCCGCCACATATATGTTTCCGTCCCCGTCCAGGGTTAAATCCCAGGGATGGTCAAACTGACCGTTTCCGCTCCCCTGCGAGCCAAAGCAGAAGTCCGGCTCGTAGGCAAAGGGGGAAAGCTCAGCCTCCACGCTGTATTCCTCGTGCCCCTTAAACTCCATCTCCTTCTCCCACTTCCCGTATAGCTCCCTCTCCACCTTAACCTTATGGGTCCCTGGGGATATACCCTCCACCGTGCAGGGGGTCTCGCACTTCTCCTGACCGTCTATATAAACCACAGCCTCCGATGGGCTGGAGCTTATCCTCAGGGTGGCCTTTCCCCGATTGAGGGGGCCTCCCTTCCTGAAGAGGAAGTATCCCACCCCACCTGCCACGGCCGCCCCTGCGGCTATGTAAAGGGGAAGGAGGGAGGGCCTTTTGGAGACCACCGGGGCAGAGCCGGAGGGGGGAGGATTTTTTGCCCCGGCCGTGGGAGGGGAGGGTTTTGGGGGAGGGGCTTCCACCCTCTCCACCTCCACCCTCAGGTAACTTCCCCAGATGTATCCTTCCCTGCCGTCGGAAAGCCTTACCTTGACCCATCCCCCTGCTTCCCCAAGAACCTGGAACCTCTGGCCAGGGCTTGCCACGAAGAGAACCGGCGACTTCAGGGAAGGGCCGCTCCTTACATTAACCGCCTTTAAGACCACAGCATACTTTTTCTCCACGGCATTCCCCCCGGCGAAGGAAAGGCCCAGGAGAAGGCAGACTAAGGCCGTAAGGGAAATTAACCTCCTCATTGGTTCCCTCTCTTTTTCAGAACTCCATGAAGAAGCCCGCACCTACGGTAAATCCTGAGAAGTTGAACTCGGCGGGCCTTGCGGTAAAATTACCGCTGGGAGGGGTGGGAGAAATTCTAAGATTGTGGACTGGTCCGAGGGAACTCTGACCCTCCAAATAATAAAGCTTTCCCTTTACTGTGCCGGTGCTGCTTCCCCTATAGGTTCCCTCTAAGTCCTTGAACTTCAGGAAGTTGTAGCTTCCTCCCAGGAAGACCCCAGCGTTGCCGCTGAGGGAAAATTTCACCCTCAGCCCTCCCCCGAAACCGAGGGTCCCCTTGGATATGTCCTCAAAGTAAGCGTAGGATGTATTCCCGGAGGAATCGCTGCCGTCGTACTTCAGGCTGAAACTCCCCTTGTAGTACCCTGCCTTAGCGAAGAGGTCTAAGGTTATCATCTGGGCAGGAACCATGAAGTGAAGGGAGAAATAGGGACCGTATATGGTGGAGCTGAGGTCCTGGGTGTATTTTATGTAACTTGAGGGGGCAGAAAGTGTGGATTCCCCACCCTTTTTCCCCACGGCGTAGGAGAAGCCCAGGCCAAGCCCTATGTTGGGGTGGGGCCTGAAGGTGAATTCCACCCCTCCACCCATGGAGGACTTCAATTCCCCCAGGGGTTGGTCCAGGGTTAACCCGTAATTGGTGAAAGCATCAAAAAGTAAATTGAGGTATTGGGTTACGGCGTTGAAGTCTTCAGGGCTTACGAAGGCGTAGTCAAGGTTGAAACTGAAGCCGAAGGGCCTGAAGTGGGAAGGGGTGCGGCGGGGGGAAGGCTTAGGCGCAGGTTGGGGTGATGGCTTAGGAGCAGGGGTTGGGGAGGGAGGGGGAGCCTGCTTTACCACCCTCTCCACCTCTATCCTCACCAGCTTGGCCCAGATGTATCCCACGGTGCCGTCCGCCCTCTTTACCTTGAGCCATACCCCCATGTCCTCAAGGACCTCAAGCCTTTCGCCGGCCTTAGCTATGAAGAGAATGCTCCCCTGGGTGGAGGGCATGCTCCTCACATTGGCATCCCTGAGGACAACAGCCCACTTCTTCTCCACCACATTCCCCTGGGCAAAGCAGATGCCCAGGAGGAGACCGAAAACCAGAACAAACAAAATCCCCTTTCTCAAAATACACCTCCTTTTCAATATCCTTACTTAAATTTTAGGAACCTTTCACCTTTTTTTCAATAATTTAATTTTTTAAATACATGCGGAGGCCTTTTCCCTCTCGTATTCCTCCACGGAGGGGAAGGGGAGGAGGCTCCAGCTTCCCAGTATCTTTCCCAGGGAACGGTAGGAGCGAAAATGAAGGATTATCCTTCCCAGGGCGTAAAAATAGGGGATGTTGGGACCGGGTATTGGGGTAAGGGGAACGGTCAGGGGAAGGAGGAGGGAAAAGACCAGGAGCCAGAGGAGCCTTCTTCTCCTCATCCTTTTCAGAATCCTCCTGACCTCCCCGGGCCCGGTTTCAGGGGGGAAATAGAGAACACCTCCCTCTGGGGCAAAAAGGGAGGCCTCGGTTTCCCAGACTTGCTTCCTGAGCATGGAGACCGTTCTAAGGGGTTTTTCGTATTTCTTCGCCCATCCCCTCTTTTCCCCTTTTATTACAACTCTTTTGCCGCAGAGAAAAAGCCTCAAACCACGGCCCTGTGCCTTTTCCACGCCTCCTCCAGGAAGGGGTTATACGCGCCTGATGCGAAATCGGGATAGGTCCACGGAAGGGCCCTGGGTTTTCCCCTGGAAAATTCCAGCTCCAGGTGGGCATATACCCCCTTTTCTAAGGGAACCCTGTGGGAATAGGGCTTGAAGGTGGCTATTATCAGGGAAGGGGTAAAAAGCAGTCCCGGGTCTATGTTCACCGACCTTCTCCCGCCCCGGGATGTATAGACCTCAAAACCGTAGGCCCAGAGTTTCATTTCCACTAAGGCATTTATTAGATAAAGACCTTCGGTAAGGTAAAATTTCCTCCATAGTCTTTCCCCCATCTCCCTCTGGTAGTACTCCACACGAAAGGGATAGGAAACGGAGGAGAGAATTATCCTACCCCATTTTTCCTTTATTTCCATCTCCAGGAGGGGAAGATTTTTTTTATCCGAATAAATGGCCGAAACCAGTGGGGAACCTCTCTCAAATTTGCCCGGATGGCTCAAGCCCACCTCCTAAGGTTTTATTGTCATCCAGATACCCCAGATGGCGTATCCTACGGTAAACGAAAGGTAAAAAGGAAGGTTTTCCCTCATCTGTCGGGGCATCTCTAAACCGAAAAGGTGAAAAATTTTAACGCTCAGAAAGGAAGCTAAAAAGCCAAAGAAATAAATAAGGACAATCCCCCAACCTCCCCATGCCAGCATTCGGGCTGAGGTCCTTACATCGCTTCCCAGCTGAACCATCTCAAGGGCAAGGGCTACCATGTAAGTTATAAAGCGAAGGGTGCCGTGTCCTGAAAGAACATCAAAATAAACCCATATGGCTATTAAAATTCCCCAGTAAACCAGCCCCAAAACCCCCATGAACTTCATCCATGCCCCGGAGGAGGATTTCATCCTGGCCCAGATAATCCCCATCATGGAAGCCGCAAGGAGCATAGAGAGGTTTATAAAGCCCTGTCTTGCGCTGGCCTGAAGGGCATGGGACCTCAGCTTAACCATGTCATATATAGCTAAAGAAATCAGGAAAAGGAACCACAAAACCGTCAGCATGCCCTGAAAATTAACCCTCATCCACCACCTCCCCCTTTAAGCTGTGGGGACCGGCTTCCAGTATTTTTATTTTTAATACTTCACCTATGGGGTTCCTCCTGCATGAAAAATTAACCACCCTGTATGTAATGTCCCTTCCCATAAAGGCTTGAGGGTCCTTGACGCTTCTTCCGGTGGTCAGAACCTCCACGGTTTTTCCCACAAAGGTCCTGTTCTTTTTGAGTTGAATCTCGGCCTGAAGGCTTTGAAGCTCCAAAAGCCTCCTCCTCTTTACCTCCTTAGGCACATTGTCAGGAAATTCTCTGGCTGCATAGGAGAAGGGCCTGGGGCTGTAATGGAAGGAATACATGTTGTCAAACTTGACCTTCTTTACGACCTGCAGGGTCTGACGGAAGTCCTCTTCCTCCTCGTAGGGAAAGCCCACGATTATGTCCGTTCCAATGGACGAATTATTTACCTTCTCCCTTATCATCTCCACCTTTTGTAAAAACTCCTTCTGGGTATAACCCCTCCTCATGAGGCGGAGGATTTTGTCGGAACCCGCCTGGAGGGGAAGGTGGACATAGGGAGTTATGGGCTCTCCCTCAGCCATAATTTCCACTATCTCCCGGGTGAAATCCCTGGGATGGGAGGTTATAAATCTAACCCACTTCAATCCTGGAATTTTTCTAACCTTATCCAGCAGGTGCCAGAACCTGTATTTCTCCCATCTCCAGGAGTCCACATTCTGGCCGAGGAGCTGGACTTCCCTGTAGCCCTGGTCCACGGCCCTCTTTACTTCGTCAAGAATCCAGGGAAGGGGTCTGTACCTCTCCCTTCCCCTGGTAAAGGGAACCACGCAATAGGTGCAGAACTTATCGCATCCCTCCATTATGTTTACATAGGCTACGGCAGGTCTCCGACGAAGGGCCCCAGAGGTCTCCCACCACTTTCCTTCCCACCGGGTCTCCACCACCCTTTCCCCCTGAAGAACTCTGTCAAGAATGGAGGTCAGGGAAGGATAGGAACCGGGACCGATGACGAAGCGAAGGTGGGGAAAATGGCGGAGGAGTTTTTCCCTTTCCAGCTGAGCCACACACCCCACTACCCCCACCACTGTACCCTTCTCTGCCCACTTTCTGGTTCTCCCAAGGAGGGCGTACAGTTTTTGAACGGATTTTTCCCTTACGGCACAGGAATTGATTATGAAAAGGTCAGGGCGGCCCTCCTCCAGGGGCAGTAGCCCCTTTTCCTTAAGAAGGAAGGCGATTTTTTCGGAATCGTGCTCGTTCATCTGGCATCCGAAGGTATGTATGGCGAAGGTCCTCATCGGAATTGTTTTACCCCTTTGGAGGCCTCGGTTCTCGGAAAGGGTGTTGAAAAAAGGTCTTCCCTGAACCCGGCCTCCAGAAGCTTCTCTCCTAAGTATCCCACCATGGCGGCATTGTCTCCGCAGTACTTCTTCTCCGGAAGGTAGAGTTTTACTCCAGCCTTTCTGGCGAAGGCCCTGGCCCTGTCCCTTAAATGCTGGTTTATGGAGACACCCCCTGTTATGGCCACCGAGGAAGGCCTGTAAATTTTCACCAGGGATTCCATCCTGTCTATTATCTGGTCCACCACTGCCCTCTGGAAGGATGCCAGAAAATCACGGAGCCTTTTCCCTTGGGGCATTTCCCTTTCTATTATACGGATGGCCTGGGATTTAAGCCCGCTGTAGCTGAAATCCAGGCTTCCGTCCTTGAGCCTGACCACCGAAAAATCGTAGGCATGGGGGTTTCCCTCCCTGGCCATCCTCTCTATCACCGGACCTCCGGGATAACCCAGGCCGAGTTTCTTGGCCACCTTGTCCAGGGCCTCCCCTGCCGCATCGTCCCTGGTCCTGGCAACGGTTTTGAATTTCAAACCCTCCACCATGTATGCGGCCGAGTGTCCCCCCGAGACCACTATCCCCAGAAGAGGAAACTCAAATTTTCTTCCGATTTCCGCAGAGTAGACATGGGCATGAAGGTGGTCAACCCCCACCAGCGGAACATCCAGTCCGTAGGCCAGGGCCTTGGCATAGGAATAGCCCACCAGGAGGGAACCTATTAAGCCGGGCTTTTTGGTGGCGGCCACCCCTTTTATCTCCTTCAAATCCACCCCTGCCCTGGAGAGGGCCTGCTCCACCATCACCTGAATTAACTCCAGGTGCCTGCGGGAGGAAATTTCCGGAACTATTCCTCCAAATTCCCGAAAGAGGTCCACCTGGGACCTCACCACCGAAGACAGAATCTTCCCGCCGTAAACCACCGCGGCTGCGGTCTCATCGCAGGAAGTTTCAATGCCAAGGATCATCAAAATCAGTATATCACAGCCGCCTCAGGCTCCGTCCGAAAGCCTCTCCTCAACCCTTTTCGTAAGAGCCTCCGCCCTCTTTACCGCCTCTGCCAGAAGATTTTTCGCCTCCTCTTTGACCTTTTCTTTAAATTCCTCATCCTTAATGGAGGGAAGGTTTATGAGGACATTTAGATAGGCCTCCTCGGCTGCAGCCCTGGCCATTATAGCGACGCCGGCGGAATCGGAAACGGAGCTGGGATTGCCCTTTTCTATGGCCAGAGAGGCCAGGTCCAGGAGCTGGAGGGAGGTTTTCAGGGTCTGAAGGGGCACCCTGGTGGCCTCCTTGGTGGCCTCCTCTATTTTCTCCTCCCTGGCAGGGTCCTTTTTGGATATTTTGAAGGCCTCCATGAGCTTATTGAAGGCTTCTGTATCCTGATCCATCAGGGAGAGAAACTGATCCTTCAACTGCTGGGCCCTTACCCCCATCTCCTCCATTTCCTCCCTGACATCCTCAAACCCCTTTTTCATAAAGGTAAGGTTGGACACCATGGAGGCCAGAGCCGCGGAAAGGGCTCCGCTGAGGGCAGCCACGGAACCTCCCCCGGGAGCAGGGGACTGGGAGGCAAGCTCGTTGACGAAATCCCTTACCCTCATTTTCCAGAGCCTTTCCCTGTCCTTCTCTAACCGGAGCTCAATTATCTTATCCTCGGGCTTAAAGGGATAGAGCTGGGAAAGACCGAGGGAAAGGTCTGCTATGTGGATGAGTTCCTCCTCCGAAACCGCCGTGGACCTCCCCTGCTTTTTCAGAAAATGCCTTCCTGCCTGAAGAATGGCCTCCTTAGGGACGAGTCCCACTATCTCCGAGCCCGTAACCCTGAGTCCCAGTTTCTGAGCCTCCTCCACGCAGGTTTCAAACACCTTATGGAGGGGGGTTATTTTGTAATTGACCAGGTTTATGGAGACCTGGGCCTGTCCGTACTCGTCTATGTACCAGCCTATGGCCCTGACTGCCTTCAGTTTCCCCGGTACCCTTATCTTGTTTCCTTTCTCGTCCCTGACTATTTTTCCTTTCTCGTCCCTCTTGAACCTTCCCTTTTCCCTTATGTTAAGGGCTATCTCGTGGGCCAATTTTTTGTCCTTAGTGTTGAGGTTTACATTGTAGGCTATGAGAAACTCTCTGGCCCCGATCACCGTGGCGCCGGTCTTCGCCACCCTTTCGTTGAACTCTGCCGGGCCGAAATCCGGTCTCCACTTCGGGTCCTGGAGTTTCTTCGGAAGGGCTTCGTATTCCCCCTCCCTTATATTGGCAAGGCTTCTTCTTTCCTCGCTCCTGGCGGCATACTCGTAAAGGTAAACCGGAATACCCAGTTCCTCCCCCACCCTTTTCCCCAGCTCCTCCGCCAGGCGAACGCAATCCTCCATGGTAACGCCGCTCACGGGAACGAAGGGAACCACATCCGCTGCCCCTATCCTGGGATGTTCACCGGAATGCTGCCTCATGTCTATGAGCTCAGCGGCGGTCTTTATGGCCCTGAAGGCCGCCTCCTTCACGGCCTCCGGCCCTCCCACAAAGGTGTAAACCGTGCGGTTGGTGGCCTGGCCTGGGTCCACATCCAGGAGGACCACCCCCTCCACGCTTCTTATAGCCTCGGCGATCCTGTTTATCACTTCCTGGTTCCTTCCCTCGCTGAAATTGGGCACGCACTCAACTATCCTGTCCATGGCAACCTCCTTGAGAAGATCAGGGGGTATTTTAGCACACTCCCCACTGAAGGCCAATGCCCGGCTTGAGGAAGCCGCTATTTGACTTCAAAATCGTAGGTCCTCACCACAAAGGTCCTTTTTATGCCGTCGTTTACAGTAATTTCAAACCTGTATTTTCCGGGGGGAATTCCGGTTATTCTGTTATTGAAGTAAACGGGAACCGAAGGAGAAGGAAATTTACCCCTTAAATTTGCCCAGTTCTTCCTCTGAAAAATTACCTTCCCCTCCTGGTCCATCAACCTGGCGTCCTCGCTCAGGTCAATGTAGAAAAGCCCGTCCTTTTCCCTTACCCCGAAGTTGTCCACCTCAAAATAAAGGAGAAAGACTTCTCCCCTCTTAATGATGTTTTCCGGCTTAGGAACAAAGTTTCCGAAACCCACAATTTTTTCGCAAAGATGGATGTTTTTTATGACCAGGGGAGAGCGGTTTTTAATGGTCATTATGGCCCTGTTCAAGTACTCCACAGCCTTCTGAGGATTTCCCCTTTGAAGAGATGTCCTGGCCCTGTTAATGTAGTTAAGGGCCCTGGGATAAGAGCCGGAAAACGCCGAAAAAACCAGCGCCCAAAAAAGAGATAGGCTTAAAAGCCCTTTCATTTTGACCTCCTTTTAATCAGAAGTTAGCCCCTCTTAGAATATACACACTTGCCTGTAAGGCTGTCAAAGGTTCAGGAGCCTCTTTGACCGCGGAGCAGGCTTCTGCTAAACTTTCCAGTATGAAATCCACAACAATTATATGCGTGAAAAGGGACGGGAAGGTGGCCATGGCCGGGGACGGTCAGGTCAGCTTAGGGGAAGTGGCCATAAAACACGGAGCCAGAAAAATCAGAAGCCTTTACGAGGGAAGGGTGCTGGTGGGATTTGCCGGCGCTGTATCCGACGCCCTTTCTCTGCTTCAAAGGCTTGAGGGGAAACTGGAGGAATACAGCGGAAACCTGTTCAGGGCTGCGGTGGAGCTGGCCAAACTTTGGAGGACAGATAAGGTCCTGCGGCTTCTTCAGGCCCAGATCATAGCCACCGACGGGGAGCTCTGCCTTCTTATTTCCGGAACCGGTGACCTTCTGGAACCCGACGACGGTATTTTAGCCATAGGCTCCGGAGCCCCCTATGCTCTGGCGGCCGCCAGGGCCCTCATGAGGGAAACGGAGCTATCCGCTGAGGAAATTGCCAGAAAGAGCCTTGAAATAGCCTCAGAAATATGTGTTTACACCAACGATAAAATTACCGTTGAAACCATGGAAAAGGGGTAAAAATGAGAAAGGTAAGGGATGACCTGACGCCCGCAGAAATAGTGGAGCAATTGGACAAATACATCATAGGGCAGAAGGAGGCAAAAAAGGCGGTGGCCATCGCCCTTCGCAACAGATACCGCCGCAGAAAACTGCCCCCTGAACTGGCCCAGGAGATAGCCCCCAAGAACATAATCATGATCGGTCCCACGGGGGTAGGGAAGACGGAAATAGCCCGAAGGCTCTCAAAGCTTACGGCCTCTCCCTTCGTGAAGGTGGAGGCCACCAAGTTTACGGAAAGGGGATATGTGGGAAGGGATGTCTCCTCCATGGTCAGGGAGCTCCTGGACCTGGCCATTGACATGGTAAAGCAGGAGAAGATGGAGGAGGTTAAGAAAAAGGCCATGGAGAGGGTGGAGGAGGAGATTTTGGACAGGCTCGTTCCCATGCCCAGAACCCAGCACGCGGACTACGAAGAGTGGGAGGAGAGGAGGAAGAGCTGGGAGAGGACCAGGGAAAAATTCAGGGAAAAATTGAGAAAGGGAGAACTGGACGAAAGGATAATAGAGCTGGAGCTGGAGGAGAAGACCTATCCTCCCTCCTTAGAGATATTCTCCCAGGCGGGGATAGAGGAGATAGGGATAACCATCCAGGAACTAATCCCGGGATTTCAACCGATAAAGAGAAAAAAGAGGAAAATGAAAATAGGGGAGGCGAAGCAGGTGCTTTTAGAGGAAGAACAGAAGAAGATGGTGGACATGGACGAGGTAATAAACGAAGCCATAAAGAGGGTGGAACAGACCGGAATAATATTCATAGACGAGATAGACAAGATAGCGGGAAGGGAAGGGGGAGCGGGCCCGGATGTTAGCAGGGAGGGGGTTCAGAGGGACCTTCTTCCCATAGTGGAAGGCACCAATGTGGCCACCAAGTACGGACTGGTAAACACCGAACACATCCTCTTCATAGCTGCCGGTGCCTTCCATGTGGCCAAACCCTCGGACCTCATACCCGAACTTCAGGGAAGGTTTCCCATAAGGGTAGAGCTCCATCCCCTTACCAAGGAAGACTTCAAGAGGATCCTGGTGGAACCCAAAAACTCCCTCATAAAACAGTACAAGGCCCTGCTGGCCACCGAGGATGTGGAGGTTGAGTTTACTGAGGACGCCATAGAGGAAATAGCCTCCATAGCGGAGCAGGTCAACAACGAGATGGAAAACATAGGGGCCAGGAGGCTTCACACCATCATGGAAAAGGTTATGGAGGACCTTTCCTTTCACGCTCCGGACCTGAAGGGCCAGAAGATCGTGATAAACAGGGAATATGTGAGGGAGAAAATTCAGGGCATCCTCAGAAGGGAGGACCTCAAAAAATACATACTCTGATGAGAAAATCCCTACTTATAGCCATTCCCCTTATTTTGAGCTTTTGCGGAATAAGAGGAACCCCCACCCCTCCCAGAAGAATTGAAATACCAAGACCCTCCTTGAGGTTCTGGCAGATGGGGAGGAACCTGGTGCTCCTTCCTGGCCTTGCGGAAAAAACCTCCGGGGGAGAAAAAATTTTCTACAGGCGAATAAAAATATGGATGGCCGGAAAAAAGGCGAAAATGCTCCTCTGGAAGGGAAAGCCGGCGAAAAAAATTTCGGTGAGGATCCCTGCCAATTTCATGGAGCAAAGGGTGAGGCTAATACTGGAAATAAAGGCCAGGAAAGCTAAAAAGGCCCTTATAAAAACAAAATTCTTCGTCCCAAGGTATCCTCCCCTCCCTCCCCAGAACCTTAAATACGAGATAAGGGAGGAGGGAATTCTTCTTTCCTGGAGGCCCCAGGAAAGGGACGAGAAGGGGAGGAAAGTGGTTCCCGTTGGCTATGTGGTATTCAAAAACGGCAGGAGGAGCAAACCCATATTCACCCCCTTCTATCTGGACTCCAAACTTCAGAGCGGGAAAGAATACAGGTACAGGGTATGTTCCCTTTTGAGAACATCGCCTCCCCTCATCATGAGCGAAAAATCATCTCAGTTAAAGATAGTTTACAGGGACACCATAGCCCCCTCCCCTCCCCCGAAGCTGGAAGCCCTGGTCTCAGGGAAGGATGTTTTCCTCCAGTGGGAAAAAAGCCCTTCCCCCGATGTGGAAGGATATATAATTATAAGGGACGGAAGGGAGGCCTCCCCCCTGGTAAAAGGCACCGATTACTGGGATAGGAAGGTGGAAAAAGGAAAGCACACCTACAGGGTGGTGGCGGTGGACAGGGCGGGAAACAGAAGCGAACCCTCACCTGAGGCGGAGGTGGAGGTACAATGAGGATATTCCGTTTCAGAGCCCGCGGGGAAATCTTTTACGGTGCGCTGGAGGGAAAAATCCTTCGGGAACTGAGGGGAAACATCTTTGAAGGCCCTGAGGAGGGCCAGAGGACCTTCTCCTTGGCGGAGGTGGAGGTCCTCCCCCCGGTGGAGCCTTCAAAAATTATATGCCTGGCCTACAACTTCCCTTCCCTGGCAAAGGAAAGGGGGATAAAACTTCCTCAGGAACCGGTTTTTTTCTTCAAGCCCCCCTCCTCTTTAACAGGCCACCTGAAGCCGGTGCTTTTTCCCCCGGAGGCAGAGGCCCTCATATTCCAGGGAGAGCTGGCCATGGTGGTGGGAAAAAGGGCCAGGAAGGTAAAGGCTGAGGAGGCGGAAAAATTCATCTTCGGTTTCACAGCGGTGAACGATATAACCGCGGTTTTTCCCGGGCTTCACCCCCGAAGCGCCAGGGCCAAGGCCTACGACACCTTCACCCCTGCAGGACCCTGCCTTCTGAGAACCTGGGGGGAGAAAAATTTTAAGCTCAAAACCTTCGTAAACGCAAAGCTCCGCCAGGCTGCCAGCACCTCCAGGATGAGGTTTACACCCTCCGCCGTCCTCTGGTATCTTTCAAGGGTAATGACCCTGGAGCCAGGGGACCTGGTTTGCCTGGGGACCCCTGAAGGAGCAGGGAAAACAAAGCCAGGCGATAGGGTGGATGTTCAGATAGAGGGAATAGGAACCCTATCAAATCTCATAATAAAGGAGGGAACCCATGAAGATATTCCTTGACACCGCCAACATCCAGAAAATAAAGGAAGCGGCCAGCTGGGGAATTTTAGACGGGGTAACCACCAATCCCACCCTGGTCTCCAGGGAGGGGAAGGACTTTGAAACGGTTATAAGGGAAATCCTTGAAGTTGTTAAAGGTCCCGTGTCCTTAGAGGTGGTATCCACCCGGTGGAAGGAGATGGTGGAGGAGGCCAGGAGACTTCGGAGTTACGGGGAAAATGTGGTTGTAAAAATCCCCATAACCGAAGACGGTTTGAAGGCCACCAAAGCCCTTTCCGACATGGGAATTCCGGTAAATGTCACCCTGATCTTCTCCCCTGCCCAGGCCCTTCTGGCAGCCAAGGCAGGAGCCAGGTACCTGAGCCCCTTCATAGGGAGGCTTGACGACATAAGTTCCTACGGAATGCGGCTGGTGGAGGATATACTCACCATAGTGGAAAATTACGGTTTTAAATCGGAGGTAATTGTGGCCTCCGTTCGCCACCCCATGCATGTGCTGGAGGCAGCTTTACTGGGAGCTCACATAGCCACAGTTCCCTACGAAGTTCTCAAGAAATTGATAAACCATCCCCTGACGGACATAGGTCTTGAGAGGTTCCTCAGGGACTGGGAAAAGATGAAAAAATGAGAAAACTCCCGGGGACCCTTCTCCTTCTCCTGACCCTGTTGTTGGTCCCCCTGGGTTTGAGGCATTTTTTCTTTCTGGAAATAACCGGAGCTCTAAGCCAGGCCGGCACATTTGCCTACGCTGAGGAAGGGTTTTCCCGCATAAGGGTCCTGGACTATCGGGGAAAAAACTTCAGCTTCAAAGAGCTGAATTTTATCATCATCCCGGCATTCCCCAGGCTATTTATAAATGTGGTGGGAAAGGACGGAGAGCTTCTTTTAACCGGAAAAGAAGGAACCTCCAGGCTCAAAATACCCCCGTTGCTTCGGTACGCAGAGTTGAAGAATGTAAAAATAAAGGCCAGCGTCGGGGACTTCACCCTTTTATCCGAGGCCTCCACATTGAATTACACGGAAGGGACCTTGAAGCTCAGCTCGGGCAAAGCAAAGCTCGGCTGGAAGGGAATAAAGCTGGAGGGCCTTCTCCTTCTCATCCTATCTGAAGAGGGAAAAATAAAGGAGGCGGAGTTTAATGCCAGAGGGTTAAGGCTAAGGGCGAGGGAAAGGGGACAGCTTCTCACCTTCAGCTTCTCGGCGGAGCCGGGAAAGGTGGTCCCCTGGACAAGTGGAAGTCTCAGGGGACGGGGAAGTATTAAGGAGGGAATTTTAGAGGTTTACGGGGAGGGGAGGAACCTCAGAATATACAAAGGAAGGTTGAAGAAGGTGTCCTTCCAGTTGAGAAGTGGAAAGGAACTTTCCTGGAAAATAGAAACGCCGGAAGGAGACCTCATCCTTGGAAAGGGGGAGAAGTTCAGGGTGGCCTCCCTGAGGTGGAGGCTTTTAGCCGATATTCTGGGCTTTCCCCTTAAACCCGATTTAAACTTCCACGGCGAGGGAAGGTGGAGGGGCAGGACAATAAAGCTGGCCCTGGCCCAGAAAGATGCAGGAAAAATTGTCCTTGACTACGGAAAAAATGCGCTTCACATCTCTGCATCGGAACTTTCCTTTGAGGGGCAAATTTTAAATTTTGAATATAGACAGGAAGGAACCCGGGCGGCGCTGAAAATAAACGCTTTCACCAGGGACGCCTCCCTCTTCGTGAAGGAAGCTGGAAGGGTCTATAAATACTTCGTAGGGGATGAGCTTTTCCAGCCCGCCGTAGAGGGAACTGCACACCTGAACCTGAACTATACTTTTTCAGGGAAACAATACCGGGGGAGCGGAGAATTTCTACTTCAGAAGGGCAGGGCTTACAATTACTTTCTTAAAAACCTCCGAATACGGTGGCAGGACAGTTCCCGTAATTTCAAAGTGGAAGGAGGGTTTAGATGGAGCCGGGGAGAAGGAAATTTCAGAGGAGAAGGGCCCGGGGAAAGGCTGAAGATAGGTTTTTCGGGATGGGCCATGATGGAAGATCTCCTCAGAGCGGCGGATGTGGAGACCGAAATCACAGGAAAGGTAAAGACCTGGGGCGAGCTCAGGTTAAAGGGAAAAATCCCTGTAATAGAGGGAAGGGCGGAACTGATCCGCGGGAAGGTTTTCGGCCTTTTTCCCTTTTCCGGGAAGGGTAATTACACCCTGGAGGGGGAAGACTTCAGCGCGGATTTTTACGGGAAAATCTACAGGGGGATTTTCAGGGGAACGGTGAGGTCAGGACCGGAAAGTTCCCGACTCAGAATTTCCGTGGAGGGCTTCCAGGTTGGGGCCCTTAGCGATAGCCTTACCGGAACGGGCTTCGCCAGCATAATCAGCCAGAGCCGCGGGGAAGAGGTCAACACCACCCTTTCCGTGAGGGTGGAAAGGTTCGGATATCCCGGGGACGAAAAGGGAAGTCTTGCATTGGCGGGAACTTATCACATCTCCCCGGAAGGGGAACAAAGGGTGTTTGCCAGCGCCTCCCTGCAGGGCAAGGCCTCATGCAAAATGACCCTTGAAGGAAAAGGGAAGGAAACAATAGAAGGGAGCATGTCCGGAAACTGTCCCAGGGCCGGGGAACTTCTTCCATGGGCCGGGAGCCAGATGGAATTAACTCTGAACGGGAATTTTTCGTGGAGGGAAAAGAATTTCAACTATAAACTGAAAATGGAAGGGAAGGGACCTGTTCTCACCCTCCTTTCCTATCCTCAGCCTGTGGAAAACTTCGCCCTCATGGCCGAGCTCCAGGGCAGGAAGCTCAACTTTAAAATCCTGAGGGGGAGCCTGGGAGGAGGAAGGGTAAGGGGAGAGGGAAGGGTGGAGTTTTCTTCCCCTTTAAAAATAGATGCTACCTTTTCTCTCAAGGACTGCGAACTTTACCCCTTCAGAGGCGTGGAGGCAAAGGGCTCTGCCAGCCTTTACCTGAGAAGCAAGGGCGAAAGGATAAATATAGGGGGAGACCTTATTCTCAATTCCGGAAAATGGGAAAGGGAGTTTGAACAACCCTTAGAGTTTTCCTCCAGGCCCGCCGGTCCCCTACCCCCCTGGATAAACCGCATATTTCTCCGATTGAACATAACCTCCAAGGAAGGTATAAGGCTTAAGAACTCCTGGGGTAACCTTATCCTTTTCCCTGACATAACCCTGATGGGCCCGGTGGTTGAACCCATGATGAGCGGAATAGTGAAACTGAGCGAAGGGTTTATCTGGGTAAGCGAGAGGAGGTTTACGGTTAAGGAAGGAAAGATATACCTGAGCCCTGGCCTGGAGTTTGACCCCTACATAGATGTGGAGGCAGAAGCCCTGATAAAACACTATAGGGTAAACATGAAAATCCAGGGGCTCTTATCTCACCTACATGTCTCCCTTTCCAGCTCTCCCCCATTGCCCACCCACGAGCTCTTCAGCCTCCTGGCTCTGGGGGAAAGCTTCAGGAGGGGAATATCCAAGGGATTCTCCGCCCAGATCACCTCTTCCTCCCTGATATCCCAGGTTTTATCCACGAGAATAGGAAAGAGGGCCAGGTCCTTTCTGGGCCTTTCCCGCCTATCCATAAGCCCTAACCTTGTGAGGGGCACTTCCCTCACCTCTGCCCGCCTTACCGCAGAGAAACGGGTAGGTGAGAAGCTCACCGTGGTTTATTCCACGGACCTTTCCGGCTCAAAAAAGGGGATAATAATTCTTGAATTTAAAATAAATCCCAGCGTTTCCTTGGTTTTGACGAAGGATGAAACGGACAATTATATACTTGACATTATTTACTACCCTTCTATCCGCTGAAACAAGGGTAGAAAGGATAAAGGCGGGGAGAGAATTGAGGCCCTTTCTACTGATAAAGGAGGGGGAGCCCTTTTCCCCCTGGAAGGTTTACCTCTCGGTAAAAAGAGCCTACGCCACCGGGATATTCAGGAACATTACCGTGGAAAAAAGAAGGGGAAAGAAGGGAATAATACTGGAGTTTAAAGCCTTCCCCAAAAAAGTCCTGAAGAACATCGTCGTGGTCAACCCTGTAAAATATCACTACCCTTCCTTCCTTTACATAAGGAAGGGAGATTATCTGGAATCCGAAGACATAATCCGGGAGATAAAAAGACAGAAAAAATACCTGAGGGAAAACGGTTATTTTCTTGCAAAATTAACTTACGAAGTGAAGGATTCCTCCCTGTTCCTCTATTTCAATCCAGGACCCAGGTTCAAAATAAAGTCCATATCGGTGAACTTAAAACCCGTAAGGAAGTTTTACGGCCTTTCCTGCGGGGAATTTTACTCCAGAAAAAAGTTACAGCAGGCCCTGAAAAGGGCTATGGAAAGCCTTAAAAAAAGGGGTTTCCTCAGGGCCAGGCTGGACCGGCAGGAAAAGGTCCATAGAGATGGTGTGGAAATTAATATAACGATAAGCAAAGGGAAAAAATTTTCCATAAAAATTCGGGGAGCCCCGGTACCGGCCAGGGTGCTTCTTCCCTATTGGTCAAAGAACTACTCCAAGGAGTGGTCCCTTTACGAAGGAAAGACTGCCCTGAAGGAATATCTTCTCCGGAAAGGAATGTATGTGAAAAACATATCCGCAGAGGTCAACGAATATCCGGACTTAGTGGAGGTGGTCTACAGGCTGGAGGGGTTGGGTAAATTGGAGGGAAGAAAAATTCTGGTGGAGGGAAACCAGCATTTCTCTAAGGAAGAGATCCTAAAAACCCTGAGGGGAAAGCCAGGACTCTTTCAAGGGATAAACCTGGAAAGGCTACGGGAGAGCCTGGTGGACCTCAGGGAAAAATACTTAAGGGAAGGCTTCAGGGATGTGTCCATAAACTGGGAGGTTCACCGGGAAGGGGTTGTTATAAAAATTAATGAGGGGAAAAGATTCCTCATAGGAAAACTCACCTTCCGCGGAAACGAAAGAATAAGTTTAAAGGAAATCTCCGGGGTTTGTGGTCTAAAGCAGGGAATGCCCTACTACAATCTTTTCGTTTACCAGGCCGCCCAGAGGATAAGAAACCTTTACTTAGAAAAAGGTTTCAGGAAGTTTGAGGTTTCCTACAAAACCGTCTTCAGGGGAAACCGGGCGGATGTGCAGTTCAGCATAAGGGAAGGCGTAAGACCTTCTCTATCCCTCTTTGTAATTCTGGGTTCAGCCACCGCCAGGGGGAAAAGGGTTATAAAAAAACTCCTGCCCTTCAAAGAAGGCCAGCCGGTGAACGGTCTTCTGGAAGACGAGGGGAGGCTAAAGCTGGAGGTCATGGGGCTTTTCACCCGCCTGGAGATTCGGGAAAACATATGGGACAGCCGCCACATGGACCTGATAGTAAGGGCGGAGCAACTCCCCTCCTACCTTTACTCCTTCGGAGTGGGATGGGAAAGCAGGGGAGGACCAAGACTTTCTCTGGAGCTTTCGGCCAGAAACCTTCTGGTGGCCCCCATGTTCATAAACGCCAGCATGCTTCTGGGAGGTAGTCAGAGGGTGGTGGGATTGACCTCGGAAACCCCCCGCCTGGTATCGGACTGGGATTTCCGCTCCACCGCTGTTTACGAAAGGGGAAATATGGTGAGCTACAGTTACGAAACTTCCTCCCTCTTCCTTTCACTTTTCAGGGAAAGGGAAGAAGGCTGGGACCAGGTCTCGCTCAGGATAAGCAGGGTTGAACTCTTTGACCTTCTGGTTCCCCCATCGGAGGTGGACAGGGAATTTTTCCCCTCCTACATAACCTCCCTGACCTATTCCTATGCCCTGGACAGGAGGGACGACCCTATAAACCCTTCCAGGGGATGGTTTTTCTCCGCCTCCTTAGAAAAATACTTCTCCGTTCTGGGGACCAGCGTGGACGGAGCCAAGACCTATTTTCACCTCCAGATTTTCAAACCGCTCAGGGGAAACCTTTTTGCGGCCGGGGCTAAACTGGGCCTGGCCAAGGGGAACCTCCCCATAAGCGAAAGGTTCTTCGCTGGAGGCCCCATGAGCTTCAGGGGAGAGAGCCTTGACAGGCTATCCCCCACCAGCCCGGCCACGGGAATGCCCTTAGGAGGAATGGGGCTGGCCATAGTTAACCTTGAATACAGAATAAAACTCCTCTCGGATTTTTCGCTTATATTTTTCTACGACGGCGGCGAGGTTACGAGGTTCATGCACGAACTATCCCTGAAAAGCTGGGAAAACGCCGTGGGGGTAGGCCTCAGATATATCACCCCCTTCGGCCCCATAAGGCTGGAGGCCGGTTATAATCCCAGGCCCTCTTATGGGGGCAGGATAAAATTCTTCATCTCCCTGGGAGAAATACTATGAAGCTACTGACCCTTATCCTATTCCTCCTGGAGGAAACCATCATAGCCACATCCTCCTTGGGCCCCGTAACCCTTTTGGAGGTAAAATGGGCCAGAGAAATGGGGCTTATCCCGAAAAAGACCTCCCTGGAGGAGGCAGCCCGGGAGATAACCGCCTCCAGGCTGGTGGTAAGAAGGTATGGGCTTCTGGTAAAGAAAATCCCCCGGGAAACCCTACAAAGGGCCGAGAAACTGGGAATAGACGAGGATTTCGCCAGGGGCCTGGCGGGAAAGCTCCTGAGCCTTAAAAAATTCACCCTGGACCGCTTCGGCACCGGGAGGAAAAACTACATCAAATGGAGGGACCGGGAGCTGGAGAGGGAAGGTTTCCGCCTTCTCAGGACCAGTCTCCCTTCAAAATCCCCCATTTGTGAAGGAGAATGTAATAGGTCCTGGGATGAAGAAAGATAGGAAGGCGAAGCCCGGGCATTTCTATTTTCCAGTTGGACTTCCTTATCCTTTCCTCCATTACCGGAGGATGTGTGCCCTTAAATCTTCTCAAAACGGGCAGGTTGGGAAACTCATACCTTAGCTTCTCCCTGTACTTCTTCTCCACATAGGAATCATCGTGATAAAGCTTCTCAAATTCCCTTCTCTTTTCCAGCATAACCTCCGGGCTCTTAACCCATCCGTAGTGATATATATGGGCCCTGGACCTCAGGGTCCTGGGCCTGGACCCATCCTCCTTTCTGAAGGTGGCCGCATCTCCCCATGATATTATTCCCCTTCCCAGCTTTACAGCCCTTATTTCTCGTCTGTACCTGAAGGGGTTGTAAAGGTCATAGGTGGCTTCAAAATGGATGTAGCGAAAGGAAACCGCCTCCAGACCCATTTTTTCCGCCCTTTGCAGGTCGGTCAGAATTAGCTCGTATTCCTCAGGATGAAGAACCTCATCCGCCTGAAGGTAAAACCCCCAATCTCCCCGGCACCGCTCCAGGGCTTTATTGGTCTCAAAGGAGAGGAGTCTGCCCCCCTCCCTCATGCTCATATCCCATTCCCTTTCCACTATCTCCAGCCTGGGGTCTGCGATGCTCCTCAAGACCTCCAGGGTATTGTCCTCGCTTTTTCCATAATTCACCACCAGCCTGTCCACTATGGGGAGCAGGGACATTAAAGATTCCACAAAGGGATAATCAAATTTAACCCCGTTTCTCACTATGGTAAACCCGCAGATCTTCATTTCCACCTCCTTAGAAGCTCCTCTACCTCTTCCTCTGGCAATGGGTCCTTCAACCCTGAGGCAAGGCGCTGCCTCATGGCTTCAAAAAGGATAATGCCCGCAGCCACCGATACATTAAGGCTCTGGACCATACCCCTCATGGGGATAATTATCCTATCGTCCGCCATTTCCAGCGTGCTCTTTCTAACCCCCCTCTTTTCGTTGCCCAGAACCACCGCCACCCTGCGGGTAAAGTCGTACTGGTAAATGGGGGTAGGGGCTCCCTCCAGGGCCGTGGCAGCAATGCGAAAGCCCTTCTCCCTCAGGGACTCAAAACAAAGCTTTGCGGAGTAATGCTTTTCTACGGTAAGCCATTTCTCCGCTCCGGTGGAAATTGCCTCGTTCACATGGAAACCCTCCCCCAAGGGGTCTATTATGCATACATGCTGAAGGCCGGCAGCGTCGGCGGTTCTCAAAATGGCGGATATATTATGGGGGTTCTTTACCTCCTCCACCACCAGCACAAGGCCTCCCCACCTCTTCTTTAGAACCTCCTCAATCTTAAAGGCCCTCACTCGCCGGGGGACTCCTCCCTGAAGAAGTCTATAAGGTCAAAGGGCTGCCATACCGATGTGAGAATATCCATGGTGTGGGCAGTAACCCTTTTCAGGTATCTGAAAAGCAAGGAGAAGATAATGGCGTTCTTTACAGTAATTTCTTTCTCTTCCATTATCTCGTCAATGTTTCTGTCAAACTCCTGTTTTAAGTCGTGAAGCTCCTCTATGAGCAACTTGGCCTCCTCGGCCCCTCCCTTCCTGTAAATCTCCACCGCCCTGCGGCATGTGGGAATGAGCTTGCGGGCCAGAACCTCGGAGCGATTGTAATACTTGCAATCGGTGGTGTAATTTTTCTTGGCGGCCAGCTCGTGGATGTTTTTGGAATAATCCCCTATCCTTTCCATGTGGACTATAACGGTGGTGAGCACCAGAGCCCCCACTATGTCCTGGCGGGGATTTATGGAGAGGTGCTCCAGTATTTTTCTCCTTATCCCCCTTTCCATATTGTTCAGTCTCCTATCCTCACTGTAAACATCAAAGCCCTGGGGATACTCCTTCCCGAAGAAAGCCTCGGTTACGGTCTCAAACAGGCTTACGCTTTCCTCAAACATTTTGTAGGAATCCTCCAGGGCCTGGGTCATCAGGTCCCCTTTTCTGAGCATCTCCAAGAATTTCCTGAACATAAGCCCTCCTTAAAGGAATATTATACCAAGGGGTATAAGAAAGAAAACCACCAGAACATAAACTAAGGCAACCCACCTGTTTTTGTGGGCTACCTCGGCCAGAAGCCTGGCCATTCCTATGGGCAGCCTCTTCAGCGGAAGGAAAATCGCGGTTCCTGAAAGATTAAAAAGCAGATGGGTAAAGGCCACGGTGATGGCTGCCGGGTTGTGGGTGGCGAAGGACGCCATTATGGCCGTGAAGGTGGTTCCAATATTGGCTCCCAGGGTGAAGGGAAAGGCAGCCTCTAAGGTAACAATCCCTCCGGCTATCAGGGGTATAAGCAAAGAGGTGGTCATGGAGCTGGACTGGACGATGGCGGTGATGAAGAAACCCCAGAACAAAGCCAGCCCGGTGTTTCTGAAAATGTAGGCATCAAAGAACCCTTCTATCTTCTGAAGGAAAATGCCCTTCAATATGTCCACCATGAATTTAAGGGAAATTATAAGGGCTGCCAGGGCAAAGACTTCCACCAAGACGAAGGTAAGGCCCTTGGAAAGGTGAAGGGCCTTGAAGGCCTCCATCAGGAGCTCCACTGCGGGCTTTACAATGGCCTTTAGCGGGCTTATGGCCTTCATTCCCCCTATACCTTTGAAGCCCTCGGTAAGAAGGATTGCACCTTTTTCCAAGGGGTGAAATATAACCTCCAGGGGAAGAAGCACGGAAACCGAGAGCAGATTGAAGAAGTCGTGCATGGTGGCTCCGGCAAAGGCCTTTCGGAACTCCTCCCTTCTGGTTATGTGGGCCAAGGAAACTATGGTATTGGTTATGGTGGTTCCTATGTTGGCCCCCATTATTATAGGAATAGCATGGCGTATGTTCAGGACCCCCCCTGCCACCATTCCCACCACAGTGGAGGTAGTGGTGGAGGAACTCTGAACTATGGAGGTGGCCAGTATTCCTATGACCAACCCTACCAAGGGATTGGAGGTCACCCGAAAGAGGCTCCTGGCAAAGCCCTTGCCCAGAAACTTAAAGCCTTCTCCTATGAGTTCAACGGAAACGAAGAAAAGGTAAAGGAAGGCCAGAAGAAGGAGGAGGTCAAAAATCCATCTGTAATTCCTTTCCTTTTCCATGAGGGGAAAATTTAACCCAAAATCTCTCCAAAGTCAAACCTTTAAGGTAAATGGGCCAGGCTTTTGGCCCTGGCCACCAGGTCCTTTACCTTAGACATGTTCCTTCCCCCTGGGCAGTCGTCCAGCTCCAGGTTCAGAGACCTCCCCTGGATTCCTGCCAGTTGAAGTGCCCAGCAGTCTGCATAATGGGGATATACAAATCCCCCTCCCCCCCCC
>Ga0256833_1000308_pt1 | contig 39214 bp, 31 predicted proteins | sample 356284metaG_FD_190535 | JGI IMG/M metagenome (GOLD analysis project Ga0256833, IMG submission 190535) | Hydrothermal vent microbial communities from Mid Atlantic Ridge, Atlantic Ocean - 356-284 | ecosystem: Environmental > Aquatic > Marine > Hydrothermal vents | place: Atlantic Ocean: Mid... | reverse complement strand
AAAAATCGGGGCGCAGGCTGCCGAACAGGCTGCGATGGGGGTTGAAGTGCAGCACGCAGGTGTAAGGGTAAGCGCCGGCGGCCTCGACACGGGCGCGCACCGCGGTCATCGTGCGCCCGGAGCCCCACACATCGTCCACGATCAGCGTGCGGCGGCCACGCAGTTGCGCCTCGTCGGGGAACTGGATGAACTTCGGCCAGGCGACCAGTTTGGCGCGCGCCATCGTCACCTGGGCGGGGAAATCCACCGCCGCCATCAGGATGTGCGTCATCCCCAACGCCTCGGCCAACATGCCGCCGGGCACAATGCCGCCCCGGCTGATCATCACCATTGCTTCAAAAGCCACATCGAACTGCGGGATGAGGTGGTCGATGAGGGCATCGACGTCGTGCCAGGTGAGGATTTCTTTGCGCATGAAACAGACCTTGGGGAAAAAGGGTACAATGGCTATAGATTTTACCATCCTGATGGGAACTTTTGCCGCCTTGGCGGCGTCCAGAGGATGAACGACTTTTCCCATGAAAAAAGGAGGAGGACGATGAAAAAATATCTTGTGACAGCCAGCGGCATCGTGGTATTGGCGCTGGCGGTGGCTTTCCTCACCATCAGCAGCCATCCGCAAAAGGTGGGTGCTACGCCATTGGCCGAGAGCACGCCCCAGCCGTGCGAACGCACACTCTCGATTACCGGCCAGGCTTCGGTGATGGCCGAGCCCGACGTGGCCTACATCACGGTCGGTGTGCAGACGCAAGACGAGCAGGCCGCCGACGCACTGAGCGCCAACAACGCCCGCGTGGCAAAGATCTACCAGACCCTGGCCGCGTTCGGCATCGAGAAGAAGGACATCCGCACGACCAACCTCTCGCTCTATCAGCGGGAAGAGCGAGACAAGGACGGCAAGGTGACGGCGCGCTACTACATCGCGGAAAACACGGTGCGCATCACCGTGCGGTCGATGGACAAGGTGGGGCAGGTGCTGGACGCGGTGGTGAAAGACGGCGCCAACCGGCTGCAGGGCATCAGTTTCGACGTCAGCGACCGCGCCGCGCTGCTGGAGCAGGCCCGGATGCAGGCCGTGAAGCAGGGCAAAGCCCAGGCCGAGGCCATCGCCGAGGCCGCCGGAGCGCAACTTGGGCCGGTGCAGCGCATTTCGTTCCAGGCACTGATACAACCGGTGACGCGGGGGGTGGCGTTTGCGGCAGCGCCCAAGGCGATGGACGAAGTGCCGGTCAGCGGCGGACAGATGCAAATCACTGCCACCGTGCAGATGGTGTTTGCCTTGCAATCGCCGTAGGCGGGGATTGCGGTACAATCCTGGCGACGAAACCCTCAGCCGAAAGGATTGTGCGCCATGAAAACTGCCTTGCGTTGGCTGGCGGGGCTGTTCTTTGCAGGGGCGGCGTTGCTCACAGGGTGCAGCAGCCGCCCTTCGCTGCCCACGGCGGCGCTCGCGCCGCCTTCCCCCACCTTACCGCCTACCCTGACCGCCCCGCCCACGCCTGCCGCCACCCCCACCATTCCCTGCCAGGCTTCCCCGCCGGGCGTCCCCGCCGCTCGCGAGGCGCAGGACTATCTCACGCCTTACGACCATCTGCTCGGCGACCCGCAGCACGCCGCCGTCTTCCTGGTGGTGTACAGCGATTTTCAATGCACCGCTTGCGCCCGCTTAGCGCCGATTTTGCGGCAGGTGCAGCGGGCGCATTCGCAGGATGTGGTGCTGGCCTTTCGCCACTACCCCCTCATCAACATCCACGACAAAGCCGCCCTGGCCGCCCAGGCTGCCGAGGCTGCTGCCCGCCAAGGCAAGTTTTGGGAGATGCACGACCTGCTCTTTGCCGAGCAAAGCCGCTGGATGGGGATGAAAGGCAATGCCTTCCTGGCCTATCTGCAAGACGCCGCCCGGCGGCTGGGGTTGAATGTCACCCAATTCACCGCCGACCTGCAAAGCGAGGCCATCCACGGCCTGATCCAGCGCGCCTGGCAAAACGGCATCACCCACAACCTCCCCGCCGTGCCGATGCTCTATATCAACGCCCAACTCTACACCGGCCCGATGGATTTTGCCGACCTGGATGCGGTGGTGCGGCTGAACATCCTCACCCAGCACCAGTTCCACGCCTGCCCGCCGCGGCAGATTCCGCCCGACGCCACGGTGGAAGCCGACCTGCTGACCACCCGCGGCGTGGTGCGGGCGCGGTTGTTCCCTCAAGAAGCCCCGAAGGCGGTCAACAGTTTCGCCTTTCTGGCCGCCCACGGCTGGTACGACAACAATCCTTTCTTCGACGTCCGCCCCGAATTCGTCCGCACGGGCGACCCCAGCGGCACGGGCTACGGCAACGCGGGCTACACCTTTGGCCTGGAAACCGCTCCCGATCTACGCTGCGACCGCCCGGGGCGGCTGGTGCTTTACAGCGCAGGCGGCGACACCAACAGCAGTCAGTTCCTCATCACCCGCCAGCCGCTGCCCGCCTATGACGGCCGCGTTACCATTTTTGGTCAGGTCGTGGCAGGGTTGGATGTGGTGCAACGGCTGACCGCCGACGACCACCTGCTCAGCGTCCGCCTGCGTGTGAACGGCCAACCGTGGCCGTGATATAATCCCGCCATCTTTTTGGCAAGGATGGACGCATGAACTGGTTGCAATTCGCGGTGGATGTTTTCCTCCACCTCGACAAGCATCTGGCCACAATTCTGCAAACCTTTGGCGGCTGGACGTACGCGCTGTTGTTCTTTGTGATCTTTCTGGAAACCGGTTTCGTAGTGACCCCTTTCCTGCCGGGGGATTCATTGCTGTTCGCGGCAGGCACGTTTGCGGCGTTGGGCGAACTCAACCTGGGGCTTCTCTTTCTGGTAATGGCCGCTGGTGCGATTTTGGGTGATACGGCGAACTACTGGATTGGCCACGCGATCGGCCCGCGCGCCTTTTCCGGCGAGATCAAGTATTTGAAGAAAGAGCACCTGGATCGGACACACGAGTTTTATGAAAAACACGGTGGCTTCGCAGTCGTATTGGGACGGTTCGTACCCATCGTGCGGACGTTCGTGCCCTTCGTGGCCGGTATCGGCGCGATGACGTACCACCGTTTTGTGACTTACAATATCGTCGGCGGCATCGTGTGGACGGCGCTTTTCCTTTCCCTGGGCTACTTTTTCGGCAACATTCCGGTAGTCAAAGAAAACTTCAGCCTGGTTATCATCGGCATCATCGCGGTCTCGGTGCTGCCGGGGGTGTGGGAATACGCCAAAAGCCGCTGGCAGAAAAGGGCTACGGCGTAGCCTGCGGGGGAAAAACTACCAGGGATGCTCCTTGCCTTCCCATGTCCAGAAACGCCCGCTGTGTTCCAGCGTGAGGCCATCCAACAGCGCAAGCATCCCGCGCACCGAGTCGTGGGGGAGCAAAGGCGCGGCGGGACCGCCCATGTCGGTACGCACCCAGCCGGGATGCACCACCACGGCAATGATGCCCTCGGGACGCAATTCGGCGGCCAGCGTGCGTGTGAACATGTTGAGCGCCGCTTTGCTGGCCGAGTAACTATAGTAGCTCCTGCCGTGTTTCAAAGTGAGCGAGGCCAGCATCGTGGAGACATTGAAAATCACCTTGCGCCGCCCCCGACGCAACAGCGGCAGCGTATGCTGCACGACCAGCATCGGCCCGATGGCGTTGACCCGGCAGGCGGTCAGCATGTCCTCTCGCCGCAAATTGGCGATCGTTTCCCCCTCGGGCAACACGCCGGCGTTGTTGATCACCACATCCAAAGCATCGGTGTGGCGGGCAATTTCGGCTACGGCAGCCGCGATGCTTGCTTCGTCGCCGACGTCCATCGCCAGAGGATGTACGGCGGGGTATCGGGCGGCCAGGCGTTGCAGCGCCTCGGCCCGCGCCGGATGACGGGCTGCCGCCCATACCGTTTCCCCCCGCCCAGCCAACTGACGCACCCATTCCAATCCCAATCCCCGGTTGCTCCCGGTGATCAACACTTCCATGGCTCACCTCCACGAGATGCAATTTGTCACCGGGCGATTATAGCAGCATTTAGCCAGGCCACATGCTGCCAAGTAGGTGTAAAATAGAGTCGTACATTGCTGCCTTTATTCGTCGCTTTTTCCGAGGAGGCCATCATGAGCGAAGCTCCATCTATCAAGGATATCTTCGCCAAAGTCGCCGAATTCACCGAAGCCCAAGAGGCCATCGAGGGCGGATACTATCCTTACTTCCTGCCTTTGGACGAAAACGAAGGCACCGAGGTGGACTACCAAGGGCATCGCCTCATCATGTGCGGCTCCAACAACTACTTGGGGCTGACCACCCATCCCAAGGTGCGCGAGGCGGCCATCGAGGCCATCCGCAAGTACGGCACTTCCAACACCGGTTCCCGTTTTCTCAACGGCACCTTGCGGTTGCACAAGGAACTGGAGGAAGAACTGGCCGATTTCGTCGGTAAAGAGGCCGCCCTGGTCTTCAGCACCGGCTACCAGACCAACTTAGGCACCATCCAGGCCATGGTCAATCGTGAGGATGTGGTGGTGTTGGACCGCGCCGACCATGCCAGCATCGTGGATGGTGCCTTGCTCTCCCAGGGGCGCATCCTCCGCTTCAAGCACAACGACATGAACGACCTGGAGCGGGTGCTTTCCAGAATTGAACCTTCCCGGGGGCGGATGGTGGTGGTAGACGGCATTTACAGCATGGATGGAGACATCGCGCCGTTGCCGGAGATGATCGCAATCTGTCGGCGCTACAACGCCAGGTTGATGGTGGACGATGCCCACAGCATGGGCGTGTTGGGCCCGCAGGGCAACGGCACGGCGGCGCATTTCGGCGTCACCGAGGGCGTGGATCTCATCATGAGCACCTTCAGCAAATCATTCGCTTCCTTAGGCGGCTTCATCGCCGGCGATGCCGATGTGGTGCAATACATCCAGCATTTTGGGCGTTCGATGATCTTCAGCGCCAGCATCCCGGCTGCCAACGCCGCGGCGGCGCGCGCCGCCCTGCGCATCATGAAAGAAGAGCCGGAGCGCCGCGAGCGCCTGTGGACGATTGCCCGCCGGGTGAAGCAAGAACTCACCGCGATGGGCTACGATACCGGCACCAGCGAGACGCCCATCATCCCCATCATCATCGGCGACCACATGAAGACGATTTTCGTGTGGAAGCGGCTGTTCGAGGAAGGCGTGTTCGTCAACCCAGTGCTCCCTCCCGCCGTGCCGCCTAACAAATCCCTGCTCCGCACTTCGTACATGGCTACCCACACCGATGAGCAGATCGATCGGGTCCTGGAGGCCTATTACAAAGTAGGGAAGGAAACCGGCGTCATTTGAGCCGGCCCCCGCATCATCTTGCCCCCGCACACGACGGGGGCTTTTTCGTCTCGGCACGCCCGAAAGGGTTCGGGGTATAATGAGACCATGCTCAAGCGGATGGCACTCTTTTTGCTCCTGGTTGCAGCGGCAACGATGGTCGGGCAGTTGTCAAGGGTGGAGGCGCGCGTGCAGCCGGTCCTTACCCCTTTCCCTACCCCCACGCCCGGAGCTGATGGTGTCATCCGCTACAAAGTGCAACCCGGCGATACCCTCTGGCGGATCGCGGCCATCGCCGGGATCTCGGTGGACGAGTTGCGGGCGCTCAACAACCTGCGCCCCGATCAGCCGTTGCAGCCCGGTCAGGTGCTCATCCTGGGCGTCGGCGTCTCCGAGCAACCCACCCCCACGCTGGCCCCCGGCGCGCCGCCTACCATCACCCCCACACCCACCCCTCCCCCCGGCGTGGGCACCCTATGCGTGTTGCTCTACAACGACGTCAACGGCGACGGTCTGTACGAAGAGGACATCGAACACCCCCTGCGCGGCGGCGCGGTCAGCGTGACCACACGCGTGGGCAAAACCTCCTTGACCAGAAAGACCACGAGCAAAGATTTCATATGCTTCGAAGACCTGGAAGAAGGCGAATACATTGTGACGATGGCCGTTCCTCAAGGCTACAATCCCACGACCGAACCCAACGTGACCCTCAAACTGCGCCCCGGCGACACCACCTACGTCACCTTCGGCGCCCAGCGCGCCGCGCCGCCAACGGAGCCTGCCCCTCAATCCCATAAATCGCCTCTCTTGGGCATCGTTGGGGCGCTTTTCTTCTTTGGTGGGATTGGGCTATGGCTTTTCACAGCCCGTCAGATGCGCCGCCGCTGAGCCTCTCTTTGGACTATGTGGAACTATCATCTTTTCATTTTGCGACACGATGGCCACGGGGGCTACGGCGATATCCCCGCGGCAGCCGTCTACACGCCACCGCGCCGCCCCCACAGAATGCGCCGTCGCGATGTCTTGCTGGTCTATCTTCATCAGGAAGGCAACGCGCCTTTGGGAAAGAAGGAGCAGCGGGCGCTGGTGGATAAGTTGGCCGAGCGCTATTTTTCCCAAGGGGGGTCGGTAACCGCGGCGTTGAAAGAACTCGCTTCGGCGCTCAACCTGTATTTCCTCAACCGCAACCGCAAATTCACCGGTCAGGGCAAACAGGCCATCGGCTGGCTTGCTCTGGCCGTGTGGCGCGAGCATACGCTCTACATGGCGCTTTCTGGCCCGATGCATGCTGTGGTGATGGGTGAGGAAACCCAACATTACCACGAGCCGAGCCTCAGCGGGCGCGGCTTGGGGCTGGGGCGCAGTACACGGGTTTATTTTGCCAGCGCCACCGTGCAGCCCGGTGACGTGCTTCTGCTGACGCCCTACCTCCCTGCCGGTTGGACAAACGAGATGCTGCACCTCAACGAGCGCCGCCTGATCGCTCCCTTGTTGCGGCGCTTGATGGCCTACCGCGGGGAGGCAGAAGCCATCATCGTGCAACCGCGTACCACCGGCGAGAACAAACGGGTGGTCTTGGGGCAAGAGAAAGCGCCAGCCAAAACGCCTTCGCCTGCTCCGCCTGCTGCGGCGGAACCGGCTGATTCGCCTGCTGCCCCTCCGCCACCACCGCCCACGAAGGCCAAACCCACGCCTCTCCCTGCTATGCCGCCGCCCCCAAAGGGCGCTTCGCTGCCGCCGAAGGACACCTCGCCCTCCCACCCCCCCCCGCAAGCGGAAGCCGCTTCGCCTTCGCCGCCTCCGCCCCCGCGGAAGCCCGTCGCCGCCAAAGCGAGGAAAGCCAAGGTGGGGACTTTCTTCCGTAGCCTGGGCGAGGGGGCGCGGCGGGGGCTGGCAGCCCTCTGGCTGGGCGGCGAAAAAGCCATCGGGGCGCTGGCCGCTGCTGCCAGGCGCGGGCTTTCCACCTCAGTGGAAGAAGTGTTTGCCCTCCCACGCTCCTTCATGGCGCTTACGGCGGTGGCCGTGCCGCTGGTTGTGGTGACCATTGCAGTGGTGGTCTTCATTCGCCGCGGCCGCCTGCAGCAGTTCCACGCTTACCTGGCCCGTGCCCAAACCGAAGCCCGCCAGGCCGAAGCCATCCAGGAGCCCATCACCCGCCGAAACGCTTTGGTCGAAGCCCTGCGCGATGTCCGGGCTGCCGAAGCCTATTACCGCAACGAGGCGTCGGCGGCACTTCACAGCCGCATTCAGAAGGAACTCGATCGCTTGGACGGCGTGCAGCGGTTGGATTTCGTACCGGTTTCCGATCGCCTGCCGCCCGACACCACCGTCCGCCGTTTGCTTTTCCAGGGGGCTGACCTCTACGCTCTGGAAAGCAGCGGCCAGCGCGTCTTTCATTTTCGCCTCGATGGGGAGCATTACCGGCGGGATGATGACTTTCAGTGTCAGACCACGGCTTTTGCTTCTATCGGGATGCGTCCGCTAGTGGATATTGCACTCCTTGCTCTCCAACCTTACCCCAATGCCTACAGCGTGGTCGGTATTGACGATGCGGGGCATGCGCTTCTCTGCGGCCTCGATCGGGAGGAAACCGCCTTTGCTCTCCCCCCTGCTACCCCATCCAACTGGAAGCAGCCCCGCGCCATCGATTATCAGGATGGCTCGCTTTACGTCTTGGATCCGCCCAACAAAACCGTAGAAATTGTGGATATGGACGGCGAAGGGGAATTTGGCGCTTCGCCTTATAATGCTTTCACCACCGGCGCGCCCCCTGGTATCGAAAATGCCATTGCGCTGACCGTCACGCGCGGAGGCTTTTACCTGCTCCACGAAGATGGTCAGGTCACCCGCTGTGACTCTCAGGCCGGGGGAGGGTTAGCCTGCGACGTGTTGCCATACAACGACACCCGCCCTGGCCGCGGTCAAGAAGCCGTGATTCCCAATACCCGCTTCACCCAAATCGCCGTGGCTCCCCCACCCGACCCCTCGCTTTACCTGCTCGACGTCCGGGGGCAGGCAGTGTATCACTTCTCTTACCAGTTGCGCTTCGTCTCCCAGTATCGCCCGCAGCGCCTGCTGGAAGGCGAGATCTCTGCTTTTGCCGTTGATCCGGATACCCAAACGCTCTTCGTGGCTGCGGGGCGGATGATCTATCAGGCCTCTCTGCGGTAGGCGTCGCTATGTGCACCTTTTTTTCGTGGGTCCTGGATCTGCTGGCCGCGTTGGCGGTGGTCTTCTTCGGCTGGTTTGGCTGGGTGTTTTTGTTCCAACCGACGCGCTATTTGCGGGCGTTTGCCGAAATTCGGCTGGACAATTTCCGCCGCTGGGGGTTGAGCGAGGATGATGTTGCCCGCCGCCCACCCGCCGTGCTGTATCACTGGTTCACCCGCCGCTCGTACCGCGAGTGGCTGGAAAGCCTGGCCGCCCACCCGCATGATCACCGGGGCCTGCTATGGCTGGTACGCCTGGGCGGGCTTGCCATGGGGTTGTTGTGCCTGCTGATGGCGGCTGCCTTGGTGACGGCCCTCACGGTACAGGTCGGCGCGTGCTTCTGAACCTGTGGAAAACCTGCCTGGATCTGTGGAAAACGCCCGCGCCCCTGTGGAAAAGCCTGGATAGATGGGGAAAACTGGCGGATAACATGGCGTCCTAAGGGGAAAACGCGTGAGCAACCAAAGGAAAATCCCCTGGCGGTGTAGTCCAGGGGTTTTCCAAAGTCTTGCACTTGATGGCTCCAGAGGCGAAGATCTCTCCTAACCCCCGCCCGAAAAGCGCATTTTGCGCTTTTCGGGCCCCCCCTTCCCTCTCTTATCTAAGAGAGGGAAGGGGGAAAGCCGCTGTCAGGCGGGTGGGGGATGGGTGAGATCGACCTCGGCGCGGCAAAATACGGTAAATTGGGCCATTATTGAAAAGCCCTGGATGTAGTCGTCAGGGGGTCGATGTTCACGGGGGAAACGAGTCGTCAAGACGTCTCTTCGCCGCGGATGAAGGCTTCGGTCATTTCGCGGGCAACGTCGTCGCGGAACTGCTTGGGGGGTGTTTTCATGAAGTAAGCCGAGGGGCCAATGATGGGGCCTGCCATGCCGCGGTCGAGCGCCAGTTTGGCGCAGCGAACAGCATCGATCATCACGCCTGCCGAATTTGGCGAATCCCACACCTCCAGTTTGACCTCCACGTTGAGCGGCACTTCGCCGAAAGTGGTGCCTTCCATGCGGATGTAAGCCCATTTGCGGTCGGTTAGCCAGGGGACGTAATCGCTGGGGCCGACGTGAATGTTGTCCGGCGGGAGCTGGTAGGGCAAGGTGCTGGTCACGGCGCCGGTCTTGGAGATTTTCTTGGATTCCAGGCGCTCACGCTCCAGCATGTTGAGGAAGTCGGTGTTGCCGCCAAAATTCAACTGATAGGTGCGGTCGAGGCGCACCCCGCGATCCACGAATAGGGTGGTTAATGTGCGATGCAGGATGGTCGCGCCCACCTGCGATTTGATATCGTCGCCGATCACGGGCAAACCCCGATCGCGGAAGCGTTTGGCCCAGTATTCCGAACTGGCAATGAAGACCGGAATGCCGTTGACAAAGGCCACCCCCGCCTCCAGAATCTGCTCGACGTACCACTTGGTGGCCATCTCCGAGCCGACGGGCAGGAAATTGATGACCACGTCGGTGCCAGTATCTTTGAGGATTTTGACGATATCGTCGGTAGGGCCGGGTGCCTTAGTCAGCACTTGCGAAAGATATTTGCCCAAACCGTCGTGGGTCATCCCCCGGTACACCTTGACCCCCATGTGAGGCACGTCGGCAAACTTGTAGGTGTTGTTGGGATAAGCGAAAATGGCCTCGGAGAGGTCCTTGCCCACCTTGGTATCCACCACATCGAAAGCGGCTGTAAATTCAATGTCGCTGATGTGGTAACCGCCGAGGTTGACGTGCATCAGACCGGGCACGATATCGTCGTCCTTGGCCTCACGGTAGAAGTGAACACCTTGCACCAACGCCGAAGCGCAGTTGCCCACCCCAATGATGGCCACACGCACTTTCTTGTCAGCCATGTCAAAGCCTCCTAAGGGGAATTTGAAAAATATGCGGCGCGCCACGCCGCGCGGTCGCGCCATGCATCCGTGCTATAATCCAGACATGACCTCGCACACCACCTCACGCATGCAAAAACTGGAACGGTTGCTGGATATCTGTCGCTCGCTGGGAATGGCGCTTGATCCCCAACAGGTGTTGCACACGGTGGTTGGGGCAGCGATGGAGGTTCTGGAAAGCGAAGCGGCCTCTATTTTACTCTACGATGCCGAAACCAACCAACTGCGTTTTGCGGCTGCCCCGCCTGCGCATTGGCAAGCCCTCAAAGGCCAAACGGTGCCGCTGCGCAACAGCCTGGCGGGGAAGGCATTGGTGGAGCACAAGCCAGTGGTGCAAGAGCACGTGGCCTCTTCCGAACAGCACTTCCGAGGCATCGACCGGCTCCTGCAATTTACCACCCGCAACCTGATGGCCGTGCCCTTGCTGCGGGAAGACGAGCCTTTGGGCGTGCTGGAAGTTCTCAACAAGCGAGCGGGCGCTTTCACGCCGGAAGATATGGAATTGGCTTCTATTTTGGCCTCTCAGGCCGCCGTGGCGTTGCATAATGCCCGTTTGCTTGCCGAGGCCCAGCGGGCATATCGGGAACTGCGGCGCGTGGACGATATGAAGTCCGATTTCATTGCCATTGCTTCCCATGAGCTGCGCACGCCTTTGGGCATCATCCTGGGGTATGCGACGCATTTACAAGAGGTGCTCTCGGAGCCCTATGAATCTCCTTTGCGCGCTATCGTCCGCGCCGCGCTGCAGTTGAAGGACATTGTGGAGGAACTGAGCCATCTGGAAAACTTCCAGCAGAATACCGCCGTTTTAGGGCTGCAGGAGGTAGACGTCCGAGAACTCATCGCGGGCGTTGTTGCCCGCTTCAAGATGCAGGCTCAAGAGCGCCAAATTGCTTTGGAGGTGCGGTTGCCGCCCCAGCCCGTGGTAGCCACTGTGGACCCTGACAAGGTAACCATCATCCTGCGGCATCTGCTCAAAAATGCCCTTGCTTTTACCGACAAAGGCGGGCGGGTGCTGGTGGAACTACGACCCTATGAGCGTTATTTTCAAATTGCCGTCAGCGACACCGGCGTGGGCATCCCCGCCGAGGACCTTCCTCACATCTTCGACCGCTTCTACCAGGTGGAAAAACACCTCACCCGCCATCACGGCGGGCTGGGCTTGGGGTTGTCCATTGCCAAGGCGATGGCCGAAGCCCATCGGGGAACGATTTGGGCCGAGAGCGAGGAGGGAAAAGGCACGGTGGTTACCGTGCTGTTGCCGCGTCATCCGGAGCAGGAAAAGGCTCGCCAGGTATTTGCTACTTGACTGTGGCTCTCTTTGCCAAGCATGGCGTGGAGGACAAGGAAGACGGCAGGATAAAAATGGCGAGGCGCCCCTTGCAAGGGCGTTTCGTTTTTACGGAAGACTCAAGGTGCAAAAGCCGGGATTTCTTCCTGTTCGCCCTCGGTGGTGGTCACCACATAGCACGGCAGCCACGCGATGCCAAACAGTTCCACCGCGACGTCTTTCTTGTAAGGCCGCACCGGAATTTCTTCTACTTCCTCCACGATGTCCGCCCACTTGCGGCGCACGTCTTCCAAGGCTTCCGCTTTTTCTTTCTCCAGGTCGGCAATTTGCTGCTTGTAGTCGGCGATGGCGGCCTTGGATTCTTCGATGTCGGCCTTGGCCTTTTCGGTGAGGCGGTGCTTGGTCAATGAGGAAGTGAGCCGCCGACGCCGCCCCATGAACAGGCTGAGGACGTTTTCGGCGTGGGTGCCGAGTTCTTCCATCTTGCGCTGCTGATATTCTTCCTCGTCCTCGGCCAGTTCGCGCTCCTCACGCGCCAGGCGCTCCTGCAACCGTTCAATTTTGCGGTCGAATTTGGCGGCAACTTTCTCCAGTTCGGCCTCCATCTTTTCGCGCGCCGCTTCGCTGCACATGCGCCGGAATTCCGCCTGGGAAACCTCCGGCCCGGCATACACCTTGAGCGCCTCGTGGGCGCGGATGGTGACTTCGGTTTCCCGATAGACGAAGTCGGCGAAATCGCGCTTCAGGGCTTTGAGGGTTTTGGCGTCGTTGAGGGGGGCTTCCAGCGGCAGGAAGCGGGCCTCAGGCAGCGGGGCGCGGTCGAAGGCGCGCTCGTCCACCGGGCGCTCGGTGAGGAAGTCCTCCCAGCGCACGAAGCCGTTGCGGTCGACTTCGTCCACCAGGGCGGTGCGGGCGATTTCGCTGTTCAGGCGGTATTTGCGCTGGGTAAGCCGTACATTGGCTTGCGCCAGCAACACCGGGCGGTAGCAGGTGCCGGCCACTTTGGCCTCCGGCGGCAGGCTGCGCCCACTGGCCTGGATGGCTTCCGAAAGGGTGAGGTTTTGGGGCAAAAAGTATTCGGCCACGCCGCGCGGCACGGCGGGGCGGGTAGTGGTGCCCAGGTCGGGGGAAGCCGCCGCAGGTTGGGGTGCGCTGGGCTGTTGGGCAGCGGCAGGCGCGGCGGTAGGCGCGGTGGGCGTTGCAGGACTGGCTTCCTGCGCGAGGGCGGCTTCCGCGCCGGCCAGCCGGTTGAGCGCGGGAATTTGCGCCCGCGTCAGTGGGCCGGGCAGGTAGTTCATCGCCCAGCGGGTGTGGAACACCACCGGCTCTTTTTCGTGCACATTGTGCAGCAAGAAGACCCGCTTCCGCAGGCTGGAAATCAGCCGGTCGTAGGTCTGCCGGTCGACGCCGGGGGAAGCCCCCTGCAGGCCGTCGAGCAGGCGCTGTTTGTCGCGGTCGGTTTGCAGTTTGCCGATTGCCCAGGTGCCCATGTTGGAAAGCGCCTTGTAGTCCACATCCACCGGGTTTTGGGTGACCAGCACCAGGCCGAGGCCAAAGGCACGCGCCTGCTTGAGCATCCGCAGCATGGGCTGCTTGGACGGCGGATTGGCCGTGGGCGGCAGGTAGCCGTAGATTTCGTCGAAGTAGAGGATGGCGCGCAGGGCGTCGGAGCCGGGCTGGGTGCGCATCCAGGTTTCCACCGCCGCGAACAGCAGGGTGACGAAGAACATCCGCTCCTGGTCGCTGAGGTGGGCGAGGTAGAACACGCTGTGGCGCGGCTTGCCGTCGGGCGCGTAGAGCAGGCTGGGGATGTCCAGCGGCACGCCGCTGAGCCAGGTCTGGAAGGTGGGCGCGGCGAGGATGTTGTTGAGCAGCATGGCGAGTTCGGCGCGCTCGTCGGCGGGGAAGAAGGTTTCCAGGTCGAACACGCCGAGTTTGTCGAAGGGCGGGTTTTGGGTTTGCAAAATCAGTTCGGCCAAAGTCAGGTCTTTGCCCTGCTGCCAGGCGTGCTGGAAGATGTTGCTCAGCAGGATGTGCTCGCGCGAGCGCACCGGGTCGACGTCGTCCATGCCCACCAGGCCGAGCAGCGCGGTCACGGTGCCCTGGATTTTCTCCAGCAGGATTTCGCGGTTGCCTTCCCAGGGGATGTCGGGGGCTTTGAGGGAAGCAAGGATGGAAATCGGGATGCCGGCATCGGAGCCGGGGGTGTAGATGGCGAAATGGGCGGATTCGGTGAGGGCGCGGATGCGGTCGGGGCTGATGCCCCATTTGGCCAGGCCGTTGCGCCACAGATCGGCGGTGGTGGCGGCCACCTCGGCCACGCTTTTGCCTTCCCGGCGGGCTTCGTCGGGGTTGATCCACGGCGCGAAGTCCTCCGGGCGCAGGTCGGGGAAGTGCAGCAGGGCGTTGGTGATGTCGCCCTTGGGGTCGATCATCAACGCCGGAATGCCCTGCAAGGCCGCCTCTTCCAGCAGGTCGATGCACAACCCCGTCTTGCCGCTGCCGGTCATGCCGACCACGAAAGCGTGGGTGGTCAGGTCGTCGGGGTCGTAGAGCACCGGCTGGTCGGTGAGTTTGCCAGCCTCCAGGTCGTAGATGTTGCCGAGGTAGAATTTGCCGTGGGTGTCGAGCATGGGCATTCTCCCCAAACTGTGCGAATTTACGGTAACCATTCTCGTAAATTGATGAGTACCAAGAGCGCCAAAAGCGCCACGAAACCTACAAAGTTGATGGCGTTGACCACTTTGACCGGTATTCGCCGCCGCGCCAGCATCTCGGCCAGTGAGATCACCATGCGCCCGCCGTCCAATGCCGGTAGGGGCAGCAAATTGAAAACCCCCAAGGAAAGCGTGACCATGATGAAGAACACGAGGGTGTTGACCGGAAAAGCATCCTGAGGTTGCTGACGGGCGGCCTGGATGTCGGCGGCGCGAAATTGGCGGTAAACCTGGTACATGCCTTTGTAGCCCAACAGGCGGGCATTGGTCTCGTGCTGGCGCAACAGCGTCACCGGTAGAAGGGCAATGCGCCGGATGTCGTCGAAGGTCGCCCGCACACCCCAAAAAGCGGCCTTAGGCAAAGTAGCCGGTCTCAGGGGGTGGCTCATGGCGATGCCAATGGCGCCGTCGGGCGGCGGCGGGTTGCGGGGGATGAGCGTAAAGGTCAACTGCTCGCCTTGCCGCTCTACGGTCAGGGTGATGGGTTCGCCCAGATGCCTGTAGATGACGTTGTGCAGATCCGTGGGGTTCGTCACTGCCTGGCCATTGGCGGCAATCACTAGGTCGCCGGGGCGGATGCCCGCCTGCGCCGCCGGCCCATGGGGAGCAACTTCTACAATCACGATCTTGTCCATCTGGGGGATGCCCTGATGGGCAAAGATCAAAACGTAGAGCACCACACCGATGAGGATGTTCATCAACGGGCCGGCTACGGCAACCAGCAGTTGTTTGTAAGGCGGCGCAACCGTGAGGGCGTCGACGACGTCTTCCCCTTCAGCCCCGCCTTTGAGCACTTTGGGGCGCACAAAGCCCCCCAAGGGGATGGCGTTGAGGGTATAGCGGGTGCCTCCAGCCGTGAACAAGGTTAGCAAGCGAGGGGGAAACCCGATCCCAAATTCCTCGATGGGAATCCCCAACAGGCGCGCGGCCACGAAATGGCCGAATTCGTGCAGCAAGATCATCATCGCCAGGGCGGCGATGAACGTCAGCAGGCTGGTCATGATCGCTCCTCGAAAGAAGTACCCCCGGATTATATCGCATTTGCCCCGCCGATGGCATCAGGCCCCTCTCGGTGTCCGCCTCCCGACGCCTGTCATCCTACCACACGATAGCCTTTTTGCCGGAAGGCTCAATCCAACCAGCCTGCCCGCCAACGCTGGCCGCCGTCCATCACCAGCACTTCGCCGGTGATGAAACGCGCTTCGGGCGATACCAGGAAGCGCACCGCGGCGGCAATTTCCTCGGGGGCGGCCATCCGCCCCTGGGGAATGCTGGCCAGCACTTTTTCGTTGAGTGCGGGATTGTCCCACAGCGCCTGGCTGAAGCGCGTTTTGACCAGGCCCGGCGCCACGGCGTTCACCTGGATGTTGGCGCCGGCCAGTTCGAGGGCCAGGGCGCGGGTCAGCATGATGACGGCAGCCTTGCTGGCGCTGTAAATCCCCATCCCTGCCAACGGCGTCAGCCCGGCGATGGAAGCGATGTTGATGATTTTGCCACCGCCCCGCGCCTGCATGTGCGGCACTGCTGCCTTTGCCGTGCGGAAATAGCCCACCACGTTGACGTCCAGGATCTTGGCCCAGTGGCTTTCTTCGGCAGTCAACAGCGGCCCGAAGTGGGGATTGGTGGCGGCGTTGTTTACCAGGATGTCCACCCCGCCAAAGACCTCCACGGCGCGCCCAATCAGCCGGGCGATTGCTTCGCCGTCGCCGGTGTGGGCGGCCACGGCCAGCGCCCGACCACCTCGCTCGCGGATGGCCTCGGCCACGGCCTCCACGGCGCCCTGTTTGCGGCTGGAAACCACCACGGCAGCCCCTGCTGCTGCCAGTGCTTCGGCGATCGCGCGGCCAATCCCGCGCGAAGCCCCTGTAACCACGGCTACCTGACCGTGTAAGTCCGTTGTCGTCATGGTTCCCTCTCTTTTGTGTCTTCTTCATGCCTGATCGCGCCCGCGCTGCCCTCTTCCAGGCCCGGCAATACCACGGTAAACGTGGTGCCTTTGCCGACTTCGGAATCCACCCAGATGCGGCCATGGTGATTTTCCACGATGGATTTGACGATCGCCAAGCCCAAGCCGGTGCCGCTTTGCTCGGAGGCAACGTTGCTGCCGCGGAAGAATTTGTTGAAAATATACGGCTGTTCGGAAGGGGGAATGCCGGGGCCGTTGTCGCGCACGCGGATGATGACTTGGTCTCCGCGACTCTCGGCGATGACTTCGATCAGGCCGCCTTCGGGGGTGTACTTCACGGCGTTGCCGATCAAATTGTCCAGCATTTGGCGCAGGCGAACGGCGTGCCCCAGGATGAGCGGCAGGTTGTCGGCGAGGTGCAACACCAGTTGCTGGCGCTTTTCCTGCGCGCGCGGCTGCCATCCGTCGATGGCATACCGCAGAATCGTGCTGATGTCCAGCGGCGTTTTCTCGGCGTCGAAACCGGCTTCGATGCGCCCCAGGTCCAACAGGTCGTTGATGAGGTTGGTGATGTTTTCGACGTTGAGGCGCACCCGTTCGATGAAGTGGTTTTGCATCGGGTTCAAAGGGCCGGCGCGGGAAAGCAGGTCGACGTAACCCAGGATGGCCGTCAGAGGAGAGCGCAGGTCATGGGAAACCGCGCTGACGAATTCGCTTTTGATGCGGTCGAGTTCTTTGAAGTGGGTGATGTCATAAAACGTCAGGGCTACGCCCACGTTGGGGATGGGCACGGCTTCCATGCTGAACACCCGCCCGTCAGACAGGGTGATTTCCGTGTGGTATTCCGCGCCGTTCAACGCTTGTTGGGCTCCTTCTTCCACTTCTGCGTTCCGGCAAATCTCCACCAGGTTGCGCCCAATGAGTTGGCGGTCGGCGGGGGCTTCCAACACCATGCGGGCGGTGTTGTTGACCAGCACGGTTTCGCCGTGGGCATTCAACACCAGCACGCCCTCTTTGATGTTTTGCAGCACCGTCTCCAGTTTACGGCGTTCGGCGTTGACTGCGGCAAAGAGTTGCGCGTTGTCCAGGGCAACCGCAGCGTATTCGGCCAGGGCGGTGAGGCGGGCTACATCGCGCTGGGTAAAATGCGCCCGCTGTTCTCGATTGTCGACGCCCAACACGCCGATGATGTGGCCGTGGATGTAGAGGGGTACGTAGATCAGCGATTGCACCAGATACGAGGTTTTGATTTTCTCCGGGGTGTCCTGGTCGAGTACCACCGCCTGGCCGCTGCGCACGACGCTCCCAGCCAGCGTGTCCTCTACTTTAAGCCGCAGGGTGTTGATGCCATTTTTGAAGTCGTACGAGGCCCGGAGGAACAACTCTCCCGACGCTTCGTCCAGCAACAGCAGGGTGCTTTCCTCTGCCCCGGTTAACTCTACCGCCGCGTGGACTACCGTGCCGAGTACGGTATCGAGATCCAGTTCGGAGGTCAATGCTCGCCCGACGCGCAGCAGGGTTTGGAGTTCATCCAAATGAAGGCGCAGTTCCTGGGTGTGCCGCCGGGCCTCCAACAACACCCATCGCCGGATCACTTCCTGCCGGGCAAGCGCCCGCCGCAGAACCTCTCTCAGGTTCTCGTAGCGCACGGGCGGCGTCAAAACCTCCACCACGCTATGGCGTACGGCCTGCATCAACGTTTCGGTGCCGACGCGGGTTGCAAAGAGCACAACGGGGAGGTAGGGTGCTTTTTCCAACAACGCTGCCACGGTAGGGGTAGCGAGCCCGGTCGGATCGGCGATGATCAGGTCGATTCCCTCGGCGGATAAAACCGAAGAGGTGCCCTGGGCTTGCCAGATCCCCTCCGGTGGCTGTACGACTTCGAATTTTGCCGCTTGCAAGGCGTGCTCTAACTCGTGGCGCGTCGGTGCATGGGCTACCAGCAGAAGAACCTTGGCGATAGGCATGTCAGCCACCTTTCTTTTGTTGCCTGGCCAGCGGAAGGGTAAAATGCACAGTAGTGCCTTCCTGGGGACGGCTGTCGATCCAAATGCGGCCATTATGGGCAGCAATGATTTCTTTGACGACCGAGAGCCCCAGTCCCAGCCCACCATGACGGCGGGCGGTCGTGCCCTCGGCTTGGTAAAAGCGTTCGAAAACGTGCGGCAGATGTTCCTGTGCAATACCGATGCCGGTGTCCTGCACGGCCACGTGGGCTGCGCCATCTTGGGTATCCAAACGCACGTTTACCTGCCCCCCTGTGGCCGTGAACTTCAGGGCGTTATCTATCAGGTGCTCGAACACAAGCTTCAACTGGTTAGGGTCGCCCAGGACCTCGATGCGTTTGGAGGCCGCTGGGGCTTCCAACTGGATGCCTCGTTTCTGTGCCCGGCTTTTGTGGCGGGCTACGGCCAATTGAGCCAGGTCGGCCAGGTTGACCTTTGCCCAGTGTGAAGGCGCGAGGGAAACGCTTTGCAGCGCTGTCATCGAGGTCACCACATTCCCGATGGCCGTCAGTGTTTGCTGCACGGTCTCCAAGGTTTGTCGCTGTTCTGGCGTCAGAGACCCCATCCGGCCTTCCAGCAACATCCTTACCTCGTTTTGGGCGCTCTCCAAGGATGTGCGGAGTTCATGGCTCACATTCTGCAGCAATTCATTTTTGAGGGTTTCGCCCTCGCGAGCAGCCTTGGCCGTGCGCTGCATGGTTTGGGCGCGTTCTTTGAGTGCCTGAAAGAGGCGGACATTGGCCAGAGCAATGGAGGCGTAATCGGCCATAGCCGCCAGCAGCGCCTGTTCATCGCTGGAGAAGGGAATCGGCTCCTGGCGCATGACCACTAAAACGGCAATCACCTCTTTTTTGACCTTGACCGGCATCACCAGCGCCGATTGGCCAAGTTGGTAGACTTTGAAGCGGCGCAAAGGCTCGCCGTAGATGCTCAGCGGTTCGCCGGAGAGCATGACCAGGCTGCTCAATCCGTCGTCCCACGGTTGCCCCACACGTGCCGCGAGGCTGCGCGGTAGCCCTTGCTGCGCCACCAGCGCCAATCGCTTGCTGTTGCCCTGCCGGAGGAACATCCACCCTCGGTCTGCTTCGGTGAGGCGCAGTGCGCCCTCTACCAAGCGACGGAAAAGTACCTGTTGCTCGGTGACCGAGGCCATCATTTTGGCCAGGTCGAAGAGGGTCGTCAGTTCGCGCACGCGCCTTTGTAGTTCCTGGTTGGCTTTCCGAAGTTGTTGTGAGAGTTGCCACTTGGAGCGCCGCTCGCGCACTTGCTTGAGTACCCGCTCGACGGCAGACACCACTTCGGTGTCGTGCATCGGCCAGAGGAGGAAATCCGCCGCCCCCAGGCGAAAAGCCTGGATGATGTCGTGTTCTTCGCTCGCGTCGGCGATCACGATGATCGGCGGCGTGTCTGCTCCTCCTTGCGATTGCAAGGCCGCCAGCAGGTCTTTGCCGCTCAGGTCGGGTAAGCGCAGGTCAGTGATGATGAGATGGGGGGCGAAGGACGCGCTTTCCTGAAGGGCAGCAACGGCCTTTCCCACCACCTTGACGCGATAGTGCAACGGCTGCAGGCTTTGGCGCGCCACCAGGTCGGCAATTTCAGGATCGGGTTCTACCACCAAAATACGCTCACGAGTGGTTGTGGTCATGGTTGTGACCTCAAAAAGGTTCTGGATTGCAAGGAACTCGCCTTCACGCCATGGGATGGCCTTGCCTGTGGCACTTCTCGGGCAAGCCTGGCTTCTCCGGCGCCCCCTTGCTTGGTATGATAGCACGAAACCGCACCCGGAGGGCACGGTTTTCGTAGGTCTAATAGATTTCTCATCCGTTGGCGAGTGGGTCGTCGATCGTGTCGGGGAGTTGCCGCAGTTGGGCGAGCAATTCCCGCAAAGCGCGCCCTGCTTCCTCGATGATGCTCAACAATTCCTCGTCCACCGCCGCCTGAGGGTTGGCCTGGCTCTCTTGCCGGAGCAGGCCCACGCTGGTGGTGATCAGGCCGACGTGATGCCCCAGGTCGTGGACCCATTGCCGAACGGCCTCGCGATAGCGGTGACGGGCATCGGGCGGTAAGTCGTTGAGCACCACGCCAATATCGTGCCAAATGGTTTCATGCCCCGCAGGCGGCGTCATGCCTCGCCTCCTTCCTCCGGGGCGGATGCTTTGCCCTCTGAGCCGTTGGTGGCCGCCTTGCCATCTGCGCTGCGCTCGCGCAGATGGGGGAAGAGGATCACTTCGCGAATGCTGTGCTTGTCAGTAAACAGCATGGTCAGGCGGTCGATGCCCATGCCAAAACCACCGTTGGGCGGCATGCCATAGCGCATGGCGCGCAGATAGTCCTCGTCGATGGGATGGCGTTCTTCGTCGTCGGCGGCGTAAGTGCGCCCCATCTCCAAAAAGCGGGCTTCCTGGTCGAGGGGGTCGTTGAGTTCGGTGAACGCGTTGCACAGTTCCATCCCGCCGATGAAGCCCTCGAAGCGCTCCACCGTATTGGGGTCGCCGGGCTTGGCCTTGGCCAGGGGCGAGATATCGCGCGGGTAATCGTAGAGGAAAGTCGGCTGGATGAAGGTCGGTTCCAGATAGTCGCCCACCATCTGGTCGATGAGTTTGCCGCGTGAGGCGTTCGGCTTGGGGTGGAGGCCCTGGGCCTGCATGGCGGCAGCCAGGCTGGCGGCGTCGGGGTGCTCGGCGATGTCGATGCCGGTGGCTTCTTTCAGCCCCTGGCGCAGTTCCACCCGTCGCCAGGGTGGGTTGAGGTCGATTTCGTGTCCTTGCCAGGTGAATTTGCGGGTGCCCAGCACGCGGTCGGCCACATAAGCCAGCATCTCCTCGGTCAACGCCATTACTTTTTGGTAATCGGCATACGCCCAGTAAAATTCCAGTTGGGTGAATTCGGGGTTGTGCTTGAAAGAGATACCCTCGTTGCGGAAATCGCGCCCGATTTCGTACACTTTCTCGAACATGCCAACCAACAGGCGCTTGAGGTAAAGTTCGAAGGAGATGCGGAGGTAGAGTTGCTGCTTGAGTTGGTTGTGGTAAGTGACGAAGGGACGGGCAGCCGCGCCACCGTAGATGGGCTGCAAGATGGGGGTTTCTACTTCCAGGAAACCCCGCTCGTCGAGGAAATCGCGCAGCGCGCGCACGATTTTGGCACGCGTGCGGAAGATGTCGCGCACTTCGGGGTTCACCGCCAAGTCGGCATAACGCTGGCGGTAGCGGGTTTCGGGGTCGGCCAGCACGGCGTGGCGCACGACCTTGCCGTCCACCACCTCGTCCTTGGCCGGCGGCAGGGGGGTGATGGCCTTGGCCAACATGCGGAAGTCTTCCACGTGGACGGTGATCTCGCCCGTGCGGGTGCGGAAGAGGTAGCCGGAGGCTTGCACGAAATCGCCCAGGTCGAACAGTTTGTTGAACAACTTGAGGCGTTCCTTGCCCAACGTGTTGGCCTGGAAGAACAGTTGCAGGCGGTCGCTTTCGTCTTCGATATGGGCAAAGGTGATCTTGCCCATCGGGCGTATGGCGCGCAGCCGCCCGGCCACGGTGACGCGCGGTGCTTCGGCCTCGCCTGCGGCCTCGGCAGCCTCTAAGGCCGCTTTGGCTTCGGCGGCAGTATGGGTGCGCTCGGCGCGGTTGGGGTAAGGCTCGATGCCCATCTCGCGCAGACGCTCCAGTTTTTCCAGGCGTTGCTTTTCCAAAGGGTTGAGTTCGTGGGGCATGGCAGGCCTCGTGCAGGATGATGTGTTTACACGCGGGCAGATTATATCATCGGCAGGGCAGATGTGCATTATAATGTAGGCCACTGGGTGCACTCAAATGTTGTAGATAAGGCTATCGTATGGCCAGATCTCTCCCCACCCCCTGGCGGAGGCTTGTCCTTCGTTAGGACAGCCTCCGCCTTCCCCCTCCCCTCCCTTACTGAAGGGAGGGGAGGGGGAGGCCGCCGTAGGCGGCGGGGGAGGGGTGAGATCCCGAAAAGTGCTTCTACGGCATTTGCTTGCACCCTACGCCACTTCGAAATTTCCCGAGGAAGGATGAGATGACGAATTATCAGCCGCGCGGCATGTATTTCGAAGACTTCGCACTCGGCCAGCGCATCGTCACCGCCGGGCGTACGATCACCGAAGCCGACATTGTGGCTTTTGCTGGCCTTTCTGGCGATTTCAACCAGTTGCACACCGACGCCGAATTTGCCAAAAACACGCCTTTTGGCCAACGCATTGCTCACGGCCTGTTGGTCACTGCCGTGGCCAGCGGTCTGGCTGCGCAAACGGGCATTCTGGAAGGCACCACCATCGCCTTTCGCGAAATCCGTGAATGGAAATTCGCCCGTCCGGTCTTCATTGGTGACACCGTCCACGTCGTGTTGGAGGTGACGGGGCTGAAGCCCGCGCCCCGCCTGGGTGGTGGTGTGGTGGACATCAAAGTCAGCGTCCGCAACCAGCGCGACGAAACCGTGATGCGCGGGGTGTGGGCCGTCATCATGGCCAGCCGCCCCGCGTAGCGCACAGGAGATGTCTTTGACCGACAAAGAGCGTCAGCCCCAGGCCGAGGGGGAACCCGAGGCCAACGCTTTCCCCTCTGGTGAAAGCCAGCCTTTGCCACCCGAGGCATTGCCGCCTGCCTCGTGGTTGGATGAGACGCGCGCCTCAAGCGCGGAAGAAGACGCGCCTGCTGCGCCGCAAGCGTCGTCCCCTCCCGAAGAGACGGCATTCGCAGCCGACGAGGAGGCTGAGAGCGCCCCGCCCAGCGCGCCAACGCAACCGGCGGAAGCCTCGCCGCCGTCCTTACCCCTGCCTTCCGTTGAGGCCACCGCGCCTGAGGCGCTTTCCCTCGGCGACGAGGAACAGACTGCCGCTCAGCCCCTGCAGCCTTCCGCTGAGGAGACGCCTTCCTCTTCCCCGACGACGGCGGAAGCAAGCGCGCCTTCAACACCTGAGGACGAGTCGTTTTTCATCCCGCTGGATGAATACGGCCTACCGCTGCCGCGCGGGCATACCAGCCGCCCCCTGCAGCGCTCGGGCACCACGCCGCGCCCTCCAATCCCTCCCACCCCGCCTCGCGACAGCGCTCCCCCGCCCGCGCCGCCAGGAATGCCTTTCTGGCGCCGTTCCCTCGGCTGTGCGTGGCGCTTTGTCCTGGTAATCGCTGTCCTGCTGATCTTGGTCGCCAGCGCCCTCGCTGGCTTTGGGGTGTACAAATACTACCGCATCGCCGCCACACTGCCCAACGTGGACGACTTGAAGAACCGCGCCGCTCATTTCGAAACCACTCGCATCCTCGACCGCAACGGCAACGTGCTCTACGAAATCCTCGACCCCCACGCCGGGCGGCGCACGTACGTCCCGCTGAGCAAAATCTCGCCCTACATGGTCGCGGCCACCTTGGCCACCGAAGACAAGCACTTCTACGAACACCCCGGCGTCGATTTCTGGGCCATTGCACGCGCCTTCTGGCAAAATTACACCACCGGCGAGGTGGTCTCCGGCGCTTCGACCATCACCCAGCAACTCGCTCGCGCGCTGCTGCTTTCCCCACAGGAACGGGCACAACGCACCTACAGCCGCAAACTGCGGGAAGCCATCTTGGCGATGGAAATCACCCGCCGCTATTCCAAAGACGAAATCCTGGAACTGTATCTCAACGAGGTGTATTACGGCAACCTGGCCTACGGTGTCGAAGCCGCGGCGGAAACTTACTTCCACACCACCGCCGACAAGCTGACTCTCCCCCAAGCCGCTTTTCTGGCCGGCCTGCCGCAGGCGCCCGCGGTGTACGACCCCTACACCAACCGCGCCGCCGCCATGCGGCGCTACAAGCAGGTGTTGGCGCTGATGTACCAGACCAGCCAGGAGCAGGGCTGCATCACCGTGAGCAACAGCATCCATCCCATCTGCGTGGGGCAAGACGACATCGTGCACGCGTGGGACGAGATGGAAAACTACAAGTTCCCGCCGCCGCGCGTGCCAATACGTTTTCCCCATTGGGTGAACTACATCCGCTCCCTGCTGGAAAAGCGCTACGACCCGCAGACCATCTACCGCTCCGGCTTTACGGTTTACACCACCCTCGACCCCACCTTGCAGACCAAAGCGCAGGAAATCGTCGGCCAACAGGTGAAGGCGCTGGCGGCGAAGCATGTCACCGACGGCGCGCTGGTGGCCATCCGCCCCACCACGGGCGAGATCTTGGCGATGGTGGGCTCGGCAGATTTCTACGACGAAGCCATCCACGGGCAGGTCAACATGGCCATAGCACCGCGGCAACCCGGTTCGTCCATCAAGCCCTACACTTACCTCGCGGCCTTCGAAAAAGGCTGGACGCCCGCCACCCTGATTTGGGACGTGCCGAGCGAATTCCCGCCCTCCGGCAACCCCAACGACCCCCGCCCGCCCTACAAACCGGTGAACTACGACCACCTCTTCCACGGGCCGGTCACCGTCCGCACCGCGCTGGCCAATTCGTTCAACATCCCCGCCGTCAAGGCTTTGCAATTCGTCGGCATCTACGACGACCCCAAAACCCCACAGAAAGACGGGCTGGTCGGCATGGCCGAACGGCTGGGCATCACCACCCTGACCCGCAAGGACTACGGCCTTTCGCTCACCTTAGGCGGCGGCGAGGTCACCCTGCTGGAGCACACCGCGGCCTATGCCGTGTTGGCCAACGGCGGCAAGCGCGTCCCGCCGGTGGCCATCACCCGCATCGTGGATTACCGCGGCAAGACGGTGTACGAATACACCCCGCCCGCGGGGGTGCAAGTGGTGCGGCCTGAGCACGCGTACCTCATCACTTCCATCCTTTCCGACAACCAGGCGCGCGCCTGGGAATTCGGCCTCAACTCGCCGTTGCACCTGCCCTTCCCCGCGGCGGCCAAGACCGGCACCACCAACGATTTCCGTGACAACTGGACGATGGGCTACACCCCCGACATCGCGGTGGGCGTGTGGGTGGGCAACGCCGACAACAGCCCGATGATCAACAGCACCGGCCTGACCGGTGCGGCCCCCATCTGGTCGTCCTTCATGCAATACGCCGAACACTACCTCACCCACAGCCACCCCACCCCCTTCGTGCGCCCGCCGGGCATCGTGGAATACACCATCTGCGCGGTTTCCGGCACTTTGCCCTCCCAATGGTGCCCCAAACAGCGCACCGAGATCTTCGCTTACGACCAACCGCCGTTGCCGCCTTCCGACGATCTCTGGAAGCCCGCCCATATCGACACCTGGACGCAACTTGGCCAGTCCAAAGCCTGCAATCCCAAAGGGCTGTTCGCCACCGAATGGCTCACGCTCAACGTCAGCGACCCTTGGGCGCGCAAGTGGTTGCGCCACAGCAAAGCCGGGCGCGCCTGGGCCGACAAGATGGGCTTCAAAAACCCGGTCATTTTCACCCCCGACCGTCAATGCACCGCCTCCGACCCTCGCCCTCTGCTGGCCTTCGTCTTCCCCCACGACGGCAGCACGATCACGGAGCCCGAAGTGGACATGGTCGTCCAGGCCGACGCCACCAAGTATTTCAAGGATTTCCGCATCGAAGCCCGCACGCCCGACGAAAAGCACTGGCACCGCATTTATTTCAGCGACCAGCCCGTGCCCAAAGCCGACAAAGTGGCCACCTGGAACATTCCTGACATGTGGGATTGGGAGCATATGCCGGGCGATGTCATCCTGCGCATGTACATGCACAGCACCCAGGGCGACCTAAACTACGCCATCCGCCAGATTCGCGTCCATCTGAGCCTGCCGACGCCCACCCCCACAGCGACGCCCACGCCCACGGCTACCTCGACTTCCACACCGACGCCCACGCCCACGGCTACCCCGACTTCCACACCGACGCCTACATCCACGGCCACGGCGACGCCTACCGCCACCCTCACGCCCATGCCGAGCCTCACGCCTACCCCATCGCCCACCGCGCCTCCCACGCTCACCCCCACCCCCACCCCCACCCCATGAGCCGCACCCAGAGCAACCGTTACGCCGCCGTCCAGCGCACCCTGTGGGGCGTGCTGGCCTTCAACATCGGCATCAGCCTGCTCAAACTGGCCGTCGGCCTCAGCGCCGGGGCGCTCTCCGTGGTGGCCGATGGCTTTCACTCGCTGGTGGATGCGGCTTCTAACCTCCTCAGCCTGCTCATGCTGCGCTTTGCCGCCCGCAAGGCCGATGCCAGCCATCCCTACGGCTACCAGCGGTTCGAAACGTTGGGCGCGCTGTTCATCGGGGTGTTGATGCTGCTGGCAGCAGGCGAAATTGCTCATCAGGCCATCGTACACTGGCGAGAAGGAGCAACGGGTGTCGAGCCGCTGGCGCTCTATTTGATGGGGGTGGCTTTTGTAGTGGCGCTGCTCGTCGTGCAGTGGGAAACCCGTCAGGGGCGGCGCTGGAATTCCGAACTGCTGCTGGCCGATGCCGCCCACATTCGCAGCGACCTGTGGGTGACGCTCTCGGTGGTGATTTCCCTGATCGGCGTGCGGTTGGGCTACGCCTGGCTCGACCCGCTGGCGGCGTTGGGCGTGGCAGCCCTCATCGTCCACGCCGCCTGGGAAGTGCTCAAACAGGCCGCCCAATACCTCACCGATGCTTCGGTGGTGGACGCCGAGCAGGTCGCGCGGGTGGCTTTGAGCGTCCCCGGCGTGGTCGACGCTCACCACATCCGCTCGCGCGGGAAACCCGGGGCTGCCTTTGTCGATCTGCACATTCGCGTGCCTGCCGGGATGGGCACAACCCAGGCGCACGCCCTGGCCGACGAGGTGGAAACCCGGATTCGCGAACAAGTGCCGGGGGTGGTCGAAGCGATGGCGCATGTGGAACCTGCCCGCCCCGACCAGCCCCTCTCGCCGTGGGCTGAACTGACCACCCGCCTGCGCCGTTTGGCCGATGGGCTGGGGCTGGGTATCCACGAAATCCACATCCACGCCCTGCCCACCGGCGGCTACACCGCTGAAATGCACCTTGAGTTCCCCGGCCAGCCCACCTTGGGCGAAGCCCACGCCGCAGCCCAACAATTCATCGCCCGCGCTCGCGCCGACATCCCCGCTTTGCAGGAGGTCGTCGTGCATCTGGAACCCCTGCCGGAGCAAGTGCTTCCCAGCGAAGCGGGCGATACTTCGCTGGAGGAAGCAATCCGGGCCTTTGTAGCCCAGCATTGCCGCGACGGCCAAGTGCTGGCGGTCGAACTGCGGCGCAGTGGAGGGCACCTCACCGCCGCCGTCCGCTGTACGCTCCCCGCCGACTGGCCCCTCTCACGCGCCCACGCCCAGGCCGACGCCTTGCAACGCGCCCTGTTGGATGCCTTTCCTGCCCTCTCGCGCGCCATCGTCCAGGTCGAACCCGACTAAACGACTATCCGACTACCTGACTACCCAGGAGTTTCTCTATGCCCGACACCATTGGCATCCTCTTAGCCGCCGGCAAAGGCACCCGCATGAAATCCAAAACACCCAAAGTGCTGCACCCCCTGCTGGGGCAGCCCATGCTGGCCTATGCGCTCCAGGCTGTCGCCACGGCCACAGGCCGCCGCCCCATCGTGGTGGTGGGGCACGCCGCCGAGCAAGTGCAGGCCGCCTTTGCCGACCAGGCTGCCTTTGCCCTGCAAGACCCACCCCTGGGCACCGGCCACGCGGTGCAGGCCGCCCGTGCCGCCGTGCCGGAAGGCATTCGGTGGGTGCTGGTATCCAACGGCGACATGCCCCTGCTAACCGCCGACACCTTGCGCCGTTTGCTGGAAGCCCAGCAGGCCCACGACGGCCCCATCACCATGCTCACCGTGGAGGTGGACGACCCGCGCGGCTTCGGGCGGGTGGTGCGCTTCCCTGACGGGCGAGTGCAGGCCATCGTGGAAGAGGCCGACGCCACCGACGAGCAGAAGCGCATCCGAGAACTCAACGTCGGTGCGTATTGCTTCGACGCCGATTGGCTGTGGCAGGCGTTGCCTCGGGTGCCGCTTTCGGCCAAGGGTGAGTATTACCTCACCGACTTGGTGGGGCTGGCCGTGGCCGAGGGGCACAGCGTGCAGGCGCTGCGACTGGAAGACCCCACCGAGGCCATTGGCGTGAACACCCGTGTGCACCTGGCCGAAGCCGCCGCGGCCCTGCAACAGCGCATCAACCGCCGCCTGATGGAAAACGGCGTCACCCTCATCGACCCCGCCCGCACTTACATCGAGCCTACCGTGCGCATCGGGCGCGACACCGTGGTGTGGCCGGACTGCACCCTGCGCGGCAACACCGAAATCGGCGAAGATTGCGAAATCGGCCCCAATGCTTACATTGTGGATACCCAAATCGGCAATGGCTGCCGGGTGTTCGCTTCGGTGTTAGAATACGCCGTGCTGGAAGACCATGTGGATATCGGCCCCTTCGGCCATCTGCGCAAGGGCGCGCACCTGGCGGAAGGCGTGCACATGGGCAACTTCGGCGAGGTCAAAAATTCGTACTTGGGGCCGGGCGTCAAGATGGGGCACTTTTCTTACATCGGCGATGCCACCATCGGCGAAAGCGTCAACATCGGCGCGGGCACCATCACCTGCAACTACGACGGCGAGCGCAAGCACCCCACCAAAATCGGTAAAGGCGCGTTCATCGGCAGCGATACCATGCTGGTTGCCCCCCTGGAGATTGGCGAAGGCGCTCGCACCGGCGCCGGCGCGGTGGTGACCAAAAACGTGCCGCCTTACACCCTTGCCGTCGGCGTGCCTGCGCGGGTCATCCGCAAACTCAAGCCGCCGCACCAGTCGGCTTGAACTGAGGGACTATGGACGAAGACAGTTTATGGGTCATGTACGCGGTGGCCGGCCTGGTAATGATAGATTTGTGGCTGGTTGCCGTGCGGGCTTGTGTATTGCGCCTTTCGCTCAAAGACCTGACCCGTTTGCGCGAAACCGATGGGGAAGTTTTCCATCGGCTGATCACCCTGCTTCGCCAGCGCGACCCTTTGCGCTTGCTGGTGCAGACGGGGATGCTGGGCGCGCACTTCTTCGTTGCCGCGGGCGCCTTTTACCTGGCTTTACAACAGGTAGGGGGAAAAAGGCCGCTGCCAGTGGGCGACCTTCTCGGCGTGTTGGTGGGCGTCGCGGTAATCCTGGGCGCGGCGGAGTGGCTCCTGGATACGGCGCTGCGGGGAAAACCTGCCGCGGTGCGCTGGGCTGTGACGTGGGCTGAGCGCCTGGTGCGCCTTGCTGCGCCCTTCCAGCGGTGGTTAAGCAGCCCCGGTGAAGCCGATTGGCTGCTCAACGACGAGACCTTTCAAGCCATCCTCCAAGCCAATTTGCAAGAAGGCCGCCTGGAGCAGGAAGAGCGCGCCATGCTGCGCTCCATTGTGCGCTTTGGCGACACCCTGGTGCGCGAGATCATGGTGCCCCGCATCGACATGGTGACCGTGGAAATCAACACCCCCCTGCACGCCGCCACCGACATCTTCATCGAGACCGGCTTTTCCCGCCTGCCGGTTTACGAGGGGAAAATCGACCACGTCGTCGGCCTGGTGTACGCCAAAGACCTGTTGCCCATCTGGCGGGCTGGTTTGGAGGAAAAGCGCACCCTGCGCCAACTGGTGCGCGAGGCCTATTTCGTGCCTGAAGCCAAAAAGGTGGACGAACTGCTGGCCGAGATGCAACGCCGCCGGATGCACATGGCGTTGGTGGTGGACGAATACGGCGGCATCGCGGGGTTGGTGACGCTGGAAGACATCGTCGAGGAAATCATCGGCGAGATTCAGGATGAGTACGACCTGGGCAAGGAAGTCACGGAAATTCGTGCTCTGAACGACAATGAGTACCTTGTCAGCGGGCGCGCGGACCTGGATGACCTCAACGAAAACCTGCACACCGACCTCTCCACCGATGAGGTGGACACCCTCGGCGGCCTGTTGTTCAGCGTCCTCGGCCACATGCCTGCGGAAGGAGAAAGCGTCCGCATTGGCGATTTCCTTTTCACCATCCGCAAAGTAGAGCAGCGGCGCATCCTGTGGGTGCATGTCCGCCGCCTGCCCGCCGAAAGCGAGCAACCCTCGACAGAGGCAGAGCAACCGCCATCCTCCGCCGGAGAAAAGGCGGCGTAAAGCCGCCCCCGGTCGTTCTTCTCAGGAAGGGCTTCATGGATACCCAAACACGCCAACGATTGATCGCTGCGGCCACCGCGGCCCGTGCCCATGCGTATGCCCCGTATTCGCACTACTCCGTAGGCGCGGCCTTGCTCACCCGAACGGGTAAAGTGTACACCGGCGTCAACGTAGAAAACGCCGCTTTCCCCTCCGGCATGTGCGCCGAGCGGGTGGCCGTGTTCAAAGCGGTTTCGGAAGGCGAACGCTCCTTCGCCGCGATTGCAGTGGTTACCGAAAACGGCGGCGCGCCGTGTGGCGCCTGCCGCCAGGTGCTGGCCGAATTTGGCCTCGACCTGGAAGTGGTCGTCGCCGATCGCGCCGGGCGGGTGGTCTTGGAAACCACGCTGGCCGATCTGCTTCCCGCGGCTTTCCAACCCGACGACCTGCCGCGCGAGGAGTAAATGCCATGCGTGTTCTGGTTTTCTCTGATATTCATGCCAACCTCGCCGCCCTGGAAGCCGTGCTGCAAGATGCCGGTGCGGTAGAGGCTTACTGGTTCCTCGGCGACCTGGTAGGTTACGGCCCTGACCCCAACGAGTGCGTCGAGCGGATACGCACCCTGCCCAATCTGACCGCGGTATTAGGCAACCACGATGCGGCGGTGATTGGCGCGATGCCGTTGGGATGGTTCAATCGCGCCGCACGGCGCGGTGTCCAATGGACGCGCGAGCAACTCTCGCCGGAGAACCTGGCGTTCCTTTCCCAACTCCCAGAAATTCGCCAGCACGACGACGTCACCCTGCTTCACGGCAGCCCACGCGCCCCCATCACCGAGTATCTGCTCACCAGCGAAGAGGCAGCCGATGCCTTTGCCGTCCTCCCCACCGATTTCTGCTTTGTGGGGCACACCCACCATCCAGCCTGGTGGCAAGAGGAGGATGGCGTGGTCTCCGACCGAGCGCCGCGCGGTGGGGAAGTGTGGACGTTGACCCCGCGCGCCATCCTCAACCCCGGCTCGGTGGGGCAGCCGCGCGACGGCAATCCGCGTGCCGCCTACGCCTTCTACGACACCGTCGCCCACACCTGGGAATGGCGACGCGTGGCCTACGATGTTTCCGCCGTGCAAGCGCGTATGCGGCAATATGGCCTGCCGGAGCGCAACATCCTGCGCCTGGCGTTGGGCCGATAACCTGAGGCAGAGGCAATGCACACCCAACCGCACCTGTCCGGCGATAAACGCCCGTGGCCCTGGTGGCGCTGGCTATTGGTCGCTGCTGCCCTGGTGGCTGCGGAAATCCTCGTCTTGATTCTACTCTTCCGCCGCCCTTCGGCCTCGCCTGCGGTCGCGCCCATGCCCTCATCTACGCCAGCAGCCGTTGCTTCCCCTGCCCCTGGCGCGCCTTCCGCCGCCGACATGCAAGGGCGCATCGTCAAAGCCAAAGTGCTGGCCATTCTGGAAAGCCGCCCCATCACCCTGGGCGACCATCCACAAATCTACCAGAAGGCGCGCATCCGCTTGCTGGAGGGGCCGCTGGCAGGCACCGAAGTGGTCATGGACTTCGGCAAACGGCAAACCTTGCCCAGCAAAATGCGGCTCGAAGTGGGCGATGAAATTCTGGTCAACGTCCTCCAGCGCCCAGATGGGGGGCTGGTGGTGTATTTCATGGATTTCGTCCGGCTGAAGCCCATGCTGGTGCTCTTCGCGGTGTTTGCCTTTTTCAGCATAGCGGTGGGGGGCTGGAAAGGCGCCCGGGGGTTGCTGGGGATGGCCTTCAGTTTTGCCGTCATCTTCGGCTTCATCCTGCCTCAAATCCTCCACGGGCGCGATCCGGTTGCGGTGACGGTGTTGGGCTCTGCGATACTGCTGGGCATCACGCTCTACCTCATCTACGGCTGGACGCTGAAAACCCATGCCGCGGTGCTCGGCATTTTGGCGGCGCTGGTGCTCACCGGTTTTTTGGCGCGCTATTTCGTGGATCTCACCCGCCTGACGGGCTTTGGCAGCGAAGATGCGCTCTACCTGATTCAATTTTCCACCGTCCGCATCGACATTCAGGGGCTGGTGCTGGCCGGCATGTTGGTCGGGGCGTTGGGGGTGCTGGATGATCTGGCCATTACGCAATCGTCGGTGGTGTTCCAACTGTTCGCCACCGATCCCGGGCTGTCGTTTCGCGCCCTTTACCGCCGGGCAATGACGGTCGGGCGCGACCATGTGGCCGCCACGGTCAACACCCTGGTACTGGCCTACACCGGCGGCGCGCTGCCGATGCTGCTGCTGTTTTACGTCACCAATGAACACCCCCTGCAGGTGCTCAATTACGAATTCGTGGCGCAGGAAATCATTAGCATGATGGTGGGTTCGTTGGGGTTGATTGCTGCGGTGCCACTGACCAATTTGCTGGCCGTCTGGTTGGCGCGCTACCACCAGCGGTTGGGGAAATGGGCGCGCTATCTGGGGCCACCCGACCGCGGCGGCGACCACGTCCATGCCCATTGAGGGGCCAATATGCCGGAGAAAGCGCCCCTCATCTACCCGGCTGCCGATCGGCGGGCGCTGGTGCGTGCCACGGAGGCGCTACGCGCCGGGCTGCTCGTGGTGATGCCGACCGACACGGTGTACGGCGTGGCGGCGCTGCCCCGCGCGGACGCCATCGCCCGCCTCTATCGCGCCAAAGCGCGCCCGGAAAGCAAGGCCATTCCCCTGCTGGTGGGTGACCGCGCGCAACTGGCTGCCGTGGCCGCCGAAGTGCCGCCTTGCGCGGATCGGCTGGCGGCCTGTTTCTGGCCCGGTGCGCTCACCATCGTGATGCCCAAACACCCCGATCTGCCCGCGGCCCTTTCCCCTTACCCAACCGTGGGTGTGCGGATGCCCGCCCATCCCCTCGCGCTGGCGCTGCTGCGTCTGACCGGCCCCCTGGCTGTGACCTCGGCCAACCGCTCCGGCCAGCCCCCCGCCCGCACTGCCGCCGAGGCCGCCGCCCAACTGGGGAACGCTGTGGCCGTGATCCTTGACGCCGGCCCCGCCCCCGGCGGCCAGCCCTCCACCGTGGTGGATTGCACCGTCGCCTCGCCCCGCATCCTGCGCGCGGGGCCCATCGCCGCAGCGGATATTGCCCGCTGTGTGGCGAATGGCGAATGAGGAGTGGCGGCAACCCCGCAACCAGGCAACCAAACGACCAAACGACCAAACGACTAAACGACTAAACGACCAAACGACTAAACGACTAAACGACTAAACGACTCCCCCCATGCCCCTCCCCGACCACCTCCGCCCCACGTTGGATACCCTGCCCGAAAAGCCCGGCTGCTACCTGATGAAAAACGCCGCCGGGGAGGTCATCTACGTCGGCAAGGCGGTCAACCTGCGGCGGCGGGTGCGTTCCTATTTCCACAAAAGCGCCCAAAAGCACCCCAAAACCCGCAAACTGGTGGCGCAAATCGCCGATATCGAATGGATTACCGTGGGCAGCGAACTCGAGGCGCTCATCTTGGAGATGAACCTCATCAAAAAGCACCGCCCGCGCTACAACGTCCGCCTGAAAGACGACAAACGCTATCCCTACATCAAGGTCCACTGGCAAGACCCTTTCCCCAAGGTGACCGTCACCCGGCGGGTGGTGCAGGATGGGGCGCGCTACTTCGGTCCGTACACCAGCATGTGGGCGGTGCACCAAACTCTGGATGTGTTGCGCAAGATCTTTCCCTTTTTGACCTGCAACCGCCCGATCACCGGCCACGACCCGCGGGCCTGCCTGTACGCCGATTTGGGGCTGTGCGCCGCGCCGTGTGTGGGGGCGGTTTCCCAGCAAGACTACCGCCAGATGATCGCCGACCTGTGCGATTTTCTCGAAGGGCGCACCGAGCCGGTGGTGCAGCGGCTGGAAGCCGAAATGCGCCAGGCCGCCGAGAAACTGGAATTCGAAAAGGCCGCCCGCCTGCGCGACCAGATTCAGGCCATCCACCAACTGGTGGAACGCCAGCGGGTGGTTTCCCAAAGCGGGCTGGATTCGGATGTGCTCGCCTTGGCACGCGACGAACGCCACGCCTGCGTGGAGGTGTTCTTCATCCGCAACGGCAAACTCATCGGGCGGGAGTATTTTTTGCTGGAAAACACCGAAGACGTCCCCGACCCGCAGGTGCTGGCGGCCTTCCTGAAGCAGTTTTACGGCCAGGCGGCGCACCTGCCGCCGCGGGTGCTGCTGCCCCACGAGGTGGAGGAGGCGCAACTCATCCGGGAATGGCTGAACGACCGCCGCCACGCCACGGTGGAAATCAGCCTGCCGCGCGACGCCGAGCAGCAGGCGCTGCTGGAACTGGCCGCCCAGAACGCCGCCGAGACCCTGGCCGCGCTGCAAGCCCGCAAGGAAGCCGAAGCCGGGCAAATCACCGAGGCGCTGGCGGCGCTGCAGGAAGCCTTAGGGATGAGCGCCCCGCCCAACCGCATCGAGGGCTACGACATCTCGCACCTGCACGGCACCGCGGCGGTGGGCAGCATGGTGGTGTTCGAGCAGGGGCAGCCGCGCAAGGGGCACTATCGGCGCTTCAACATCCGCACCGCGGCAGGCGACGACTTCGGCAGCATGGAAGAGGTACTCACCCGCCGCTTCCGCCGCTGGGAGGCAGCCCGCAAAGTGGCCGCCGAAGGGCAGCCCGGCAAGCCGCCCGACCCTTCCTTCGCCCGCCTGCCCGACCTGCTGCTCATCGACGGCGGCAAGGGGCAACTGGCGCGGGCGCTGCGGGTGCTCGACCGCTTCGGCCTGCGGGAGCGCATTTTTGCCGTCGGGCTGGCGAAGCGCGAGGAGGAAGTTTACCTCCCCGGCCAGCGGCAGCCGCTGCGCCTGCCGCGCAACCATCCGGGGCTGTTCCTGCTCCAGCGGGTGCGCGACGAGGCGCACCGCTTTGCCATCACCGCCAACCGTGGCCGCCGCGTGCGCGAGGGGTTGACCTCGGCACTGGATGCCATCCCCGGCGTGGGGCCAAAGCGCAAGCGCGCCCTGCTGGCGCGCTTCGGCTCGGTGGCGGCCATCCGGCAGGCTTCCGTGGAAGAGCTTGCCGCCGTGAAGGGCATTAGCAAGGCGCTGGCGCAGGTCATCAAAGAGGCGTTGACGGCATGACCGCTCGGCAAAAAGCACAGCCCCCGGAAAACCGGGGGCTGCTTTTTGATGAGGGGTCAGGCGAAGATTTACTCGTGTGCCTCGGCGTAGGCCTCTTCCGCCTGCTTTTGCAGGTCTTGCAACACTTGCGGAATCTGGTCTTTGCTGAAATCTGGCTGGAAAATCTGGGCAAAGGCATCGCCCATTGCCTTGCGAACGGCGTTCCACGAAGCGTCGCGCGGCTCGAACTTGCCGTAGCCTTTCTCTACCATTTCACGCACTGCTGCCCACTGCGGATGGGCTTTGATGTAGTCGGCCAGGTACTTGAAGGTGGCTTTGCGGGTAGGGAAGTAGCCGCTGGCCTCCACCCATTTGGCCTGATTCTCGGGCGAGGTGAACCATTTGATAAACAGCCAGGAGGCCAGTTGCTGTTCGGGCGTGGATTTTACTATGGCAAACGAAGGCCCGTAGACGTCCATTACAGGCTTGCCGGTCTTGGAGGGGAAGGGAATGAGCGTCCACTCGTCGGTGCTGTTGTTGGCCTTCATCGCTTTGGCCTGATAAGGTAGGCCGGCGATACTGCTGGTCGTGAAGAGTGCCTGGCGGGTGGCAAATTCTGGATTGGGGTATTTGTTGACGCCGCTCCAGGCGCAGCCGCTATCATAGAGGTCTTTCAGGTAGGTCAAGGCTTCCTGGGCCTGTGGGGTATCCAGAGTGTATTTGCCGCTGGCGTCCACGATGTCGCCGCCAAAAGCCCAGATCCAGTTGGTGATGACGGAAGCCCCGGGTTTGATGATGTAGCCGCCAGTGCCGTCGTTGTCGGGGTCGTCGTCTTCGTTGTTGGCTTTAGCGGCCGCGCAGGTCTGTGCTTTGAACTCGTCGATGGTCTTTGGGGGATTGTCGAAGCCCAGTTCCTTAGCCCAGGTGACGTTGTAGAACATCACCTGCGCGGAGCGCATCACAGGGAAGCCATAGCGTTTGCCGTTGACGACGTCCTGGTTCCAAAACGCGGGGTAGAAGTCGGCTTGTTCTTCCTTGGAAAGGCCATAGACGGGGTCGTTGACGTAGGGCGTCATGTCGGCAATCACACCACCGGCGTCGTCCCAGGCCAGCATCTGGTTGTTGTAGCCCACGACCAGGTTGGGCAGATCACCGGAGTTGATGGCGGCGTTCATTTTGTCGAACATCTGGCCGTAGCCCTGCTGATTGATGGCTTTGACGGTGATGCCCCATTGGTTGGTGGCGTTGAACTCATCCACCAGTTTTTGGAGCTCCTCGCCAGTGCCCCGGCTCCAAACGTGCCAGAAAGTAATGGTCACGCCCTGCAGGTCTTCGGGTTTGACACCAAGAGGGCTTTCCGGAGCAGCCTCGGTAGGCGCTTCGGTGGCTGCAGGCGCCTCAGTCGCAGCCGGCGCCTCGGTAGCCGCCGGGGCTTCGGTCTTAGCCGGTGCCGCCGTCGGCGTGGGGGTGGCCTTCGCGCACGCCGTCAGCACGGCGGGCAACACAAAAGCCAGAAGGGCGAGCACAGCAAGGAATTTTTTGGCTCTCATCGTTCACTTCCTCCTTAAGGGTGTTGTTGAGAAACAACCATTCGCGAGCCAATGGCTCGCTTAAAGTCTACCACGCTTTTGCAATCAAAAAGGGTGACGTGCGTAACACCATGTCTACTCAAAAGTCTCCGATGAATTTCTCCGCAAAAGTGGTGGGGAGGCGAGGGACGCCCTATGGCAAAGGCCTCAACGTCTTTCCTTCCCAATGCAGCCGGTGGACCGTTACCTTTTCCCCCAACAGGCGGGACATCACCCCAGAAGTGCGCTCGGGGTGTTCTCCTGTGGTATAAAACGCTACTTTCCCCGGTGTGTCTTCTTGGCACAGCGCATCTCGGGCAGCCAGGACGCGCTCGGTTTGGCGGGCAATGGCCGGCGCGGGGTCGATCACGCGCACGCCTTCGCCGACGATTTCCTCGATCAGTGGAATGGCAAAGGGGTAGTGGGTGCAGCCGAGCACGACGGTATCCATGCCTTTCGCTAACATGGGACGCAGGGCTGCGGTGAGAATGGCGCGAGCGCGTAGCCCCGTGGTGCGCCCCGCTTCGATTTCTTGCACCAACCCCTCACAGGTGCATTCCAGCAGCCGCGTGCCGCGTGCAAAACGCTCTACCACCGAGGCGTACAATGCTCCTTGGAAAGTGGCAGGGGTTGCCAGCACCCCCACCACGCCGCTGCGGGTGGTTTCGGCGGCGGGCTTCACGGCTGGCTCCATGCCCACAAAGGGAGTATCGGCGAACATGGCGCGCAGGTGCTGCAGCGCGGCGGCGGAAGCCGTGTTGCAAGCCACCACCACGGCTTTAGCGCGCTGCGTTAGCAAATAGCGGGCGATTCCCACGGCAAACGCCCGCACTTCTTCCAGCGGACGGGCACCGTAAGGGACGTGGGCTTGGTCGGCGACGTAGATGAAGTGTTCGTGGGGCAACCGGGAGCGCAGGGCGCGCAGCACCGACAGCCCCCCTACCCCCGAATCAAACACGCCGATGGGACGTCCCTCAGCCTTCATTTTTTCTCCAGCACCTGCCGGGCTGCTGCCACCAATCCTGCAAACAGCGCTGCTTGGGAGGGGTCTTCATCGTAGAGCCATTCCGGATGCCATTGGACCGCGATGGCGAAAGGATGCTGCGGCAGTTCCACGGCTTCGACCAAGCCGTCGGGAGCATGACCAACTGCCCGGAGATCGGCAGCCAACGTACGAATTCCTTGGTGATGCAGGCTGTTGACCGAAAGGTCGGTTGCGCCGACCAGGCGCGCCAGGCGGCTATCGGCCTTCAAGTGCACGGTGTGCGTCAGCAACTGGCGCTCGGTGATCGCGTCGCGCCGATGAGGAAGGGCACGGGGGAACTGAGCGGCAAGGTCTTCGTACAGCGTTCCCCCCAGGGCGACGTTGAGGACCTGGATACCGCGGCAGATGCCGAGCAAAGGCACCCGCCGACGCACCGCATGGGTGACGAGGGCGATTTCCAGAGCGTCGCGCGCGGGGCGGATGCCGTACACCGTGGGGTGTGGATGGCCGCCATAGTGTTCGGGGGCGATGTCTCCTCCTCCGGTGAGCAGCAAGCCATCCAGCCTGCTCATCAAAGCAGGGACGGCCTCCGGCGGTGTATCGGGTGGAATGATCACCGGCATGCCGCCGGCGGCGCGGATGGCCTGGATGTACCGTTCACCCAAAGCGGCCATCGGCATGTGGTAGGTGGGGTGAGCGCAGGCGGTGCCGCTCAGGCCAATGAGGGGAAGCGATGGAGACATCATCACCTCGGTAGGGAGAAGAGCCAAACAAAAAAGGTGCAGCGCCCGCGGGAGGGCTGCACCTTTTAGAGGCCGATATGGGGGTTATTTCCCTTCGCGGCGCACGAATTTTTGCTTGAGGCGGGCTTTTTTGCCCCGGCGCTCGCGCAAGTAGTACAGCCGCGCCCGACGCACTTTGGAATGACGCTGGATGACCACTTTTTCGATGCGCGGCGAACGCACGAGGAAGGTTCGCTCAACACCAATGCCGTGGCTGGCAATGCGCCGTACGGTGAAAGTGGCATCGTTGCCGCCGCCGCGCACGCGGAGGACCGTGCCGCGAAATTCCTGTACGCGCTCACGATTGCCTTCTTTGATCCGCAGATGGACGCTCACAATGTCCCCAGGGCGCAGTTCGGGGACGTTGGGGTTTTTGGGGGCCTGAACGGCCTGCAACAGTTCGCTGTTCATCGTTCTACCTTCCATTGAGGAGGATAAGCCT
>Ga0256833_1000307_pt1 | contig 39245 bp, 34 predicted proteins | sample 356284metaG_FD_190535 | JGI IMG/M metagenome (GOLD analysis project Ga0256833, IMG submission 190535) | Hydrothermal vent microbial communities from Mid Atlantic Ridge, Atlantic Ocean - 356-284 | ecosystem: Environmental > Aquatic > Marine > Hydrothermal vents | place: Atlantic Ocean: Mid... | reverse complement strand
ACGCACTCGAGCTTCGCGCTCTCCAAAGAGGTGATCGCGAGCTTCGAGCAGCAGACCGGCATCAAGCTGCGCTTCGTCGAGGGCGGCGACGCCGGGGCGACGCTCAACAAGGCGATCCTCAGCAAGGGCGCGCCGATCGCCGACGTGATCTACGGCATCGACAACACCTTCCTCTCGCGCGCGCTCGAAGCGGGGATTCTGGAACGCTACTCGACGCCCCAGATCGCCGCCGTGCAAAGCCGCTTCCTGCTCGACCCCACGCTGACGGCGCTGCCGGTGGACTACGGCTACGTGGCCCTCAACTACGACAAGGACTACTTCAAGGAAAAGGCGCTGCCGCAGGGCTGGAGCGACCTGGCCCGGCCCGAGTACGCCCGGCTGCTGGTCGTCGAAAACCCGGCCACCAGCTCGCCGGGGCTGGCCTTCCTGCTGGCCACGGTGGCCTCGCTGGGCGAGGACGGCTACCTGAAGTTCTGGGAGGCGCTGCGCGAGGGCGGCGTCAAGGTCGCCCCGGGCTGGAGCGAGGCCTACTTTGCCCACTTCAGCCGTTACGGCGGGGACCGCCCGCTGGTGGTCAGCTACACCACCAGCCCGGCGGCCGAGGTCTACTTCTCGGAAGGAGCCTACCGCGAGCCGCCCACCGGCAACCTGCTCTGGCCGGGGGCGAGCTTCTTGCAGGTCGAGTTCGCGGGCATCCTGAAGGGCACCCGCCACCGCGCCGCCGCCGAGAAGTTCATCGACTGGTTGCTCTCAAGGCCGGTGCAGGAGGACATTCCACTGAACATGTGGGTCTGGCCGGTGCGCCGTGACGCGGCCCTCCCGGACGTCTTCAAGTTCGCCGAGCGGCCGCTCGAGCCCGCCGAGCTTTCCCCCGAGGCGATCGCCAAGAACCGCGAGCGCTGGATCGCCGAATGGGAAGCGGTCGTCGTCCGCGGCCAGAGCGCGGAAGAGGTGGTGAAGAACAGGAGGTAGGAGGTGGGAGGTGGGATGTGATGCCGTGCAGCGACGGGGCTGACTCCCCATCCGCATCGGGCCGGTTGTTGACCGTACGTTTTGCTTTTCCTACCCCCCACACCCTACCCCCAACACCCCGGTGTTCATGAACCTTCCCTCCCGCCTCGCCGCCCTCCTCGTCCTGGCCTTTCTGGCCCTGGCGCTGTTATGGCCTTTGGGCTTGGTCATCGGCCGCGGGGTTGGGTACGGCCTGAGCGCGGTGCTAACCGACCCCTACCTGCGCGGCCGGCTCGGCTGGAGCCTGGCCTTCGGGGCGGGCTCGAGCCTGCTCGTCGTCCTCTTCGCCGTTCCGCTCGTCTACCTGCTGCGCTACCGCTTCCCCGGCCGCGACGCGCTGGTGGCGCTCTCCATGGTCCCCTTCGTGCTGCCGACGCTGGTGGTGGCCACCGGCATGCTGGCCTGGGCGGGGCCGCGCGGGCTGTTGGGCCTCGACCTGAGCGGGACGCCCTGGATCCTCTTCTGGGGCAGCCTGCTCTACAACCTGGGGATGACGCTGCGGCTGGTGCTGGGGGTGCTGGGCGGCAGCGGCCGGCTCGTCGAGGCGGCCCGCACCCTGGGGGCCGGCTCCTGGCGCAGCTTCTGGCGGGTCGAGCTGCCGCTTGCGGCCGGGGCGCTGGCCGCCGGAGCGGGGCTCACCTTCGTCTACAGCTTCTCGAGCTTCGGCCTGCCGCTCATCCTGGGCGGACCGCGCTACGCGACGCTCGAGGTGGCCGTCTACCGGGCGCTGCTCGAGCGGCTGGCCTTCGGCGAGGCGGCGGCGCTGATCCTGGTGCAGACCGCGGTGCTGGTGCTGGTCAGCCTGGGCTACCTCTACGCCCAGAAACGCCTGGCGGTGCGTACGGGCGCCCCCGCCCCGCCGCCGCGGCTGGGCGGGGTGCGCGGCTGGGCGGCGCTGCTGCTGGTAGCCGGCTTTTTTACGCTGCTCTACGCGCCGCTGGGGGCGCTGGTGCTGAGGAGCTTCTGGGGCCCCGAGGGGTTCAGCCTGGCCGGCTGGGCGGCGCTGGCCCGGCCGCAGGCCAGCTACTTCGCCCCCAGCGCCGGCCTGGCCACGTACAACACCCTGCGCTTTTCGCTGCTGGCGCTCCTCGTCACCGCGCCGCTCGGCTTCGCCTACGCCTACGGCGTCTGGAAGGGCGTGCGCGGCCTCGACCTGCTGGGCTTCCTGCCGTTGCTGGTCAGCCCGGTCAGCCTGGCCGTGGGCTACCTGCTGGCCTATCCGGGGCTCAGGGCCTCGTTGCTGCTTTTGGTAACGGCCTACGCCCTGCTCGCCTACCCGCTCTTCGCCCGCACCGTGCTGGCGGCGATGCGCCGGCTGCCGGCGAACCTGGCCGAGGCGGCCCGCACCCTGGGGGCGGGGCCCTGGCGGGTGCTGGCGCGCGTGGAGCTGCCGCTATTGCGCCCCGCGCTGGGCGCGGCGGCGGCGCTGGCGGCGGCGGTGACGATCGGCGAGTTCGGGGCCACGCTGGTGCTGGCGCGGCCCGAGTGGGCCACCCTGACCGTGGCCATCTACGAGCGGCTGGGCAAGCCGGGTACCCTTAACTACCAGGAAGCCATGGCGCTTTCGGTGCTGCTGGGGCTTTTGGCCGCCGGGGTCTTCTGGGGCCTGGGCCGCGGCGGGGAGGTGGGCTAGGTGCTGGCGTGGCGGAACGTGGTGGTGCGCTATCCGGGCTTCGAGCTGACGCTTGACCTGGAGGTGGCCCGGGGCGAGACGCTGGCCCTGCTGGGCCCCAGCGGCTCGGGCAAGTCGAGCGCGCTGCGGGTGGCCGCCGGGCTGGAGCGGCCCAGCGCCGGGCGGGTCTTCCTGGGCGGGCGCGACGTCACCGACCTGCCCCCGGAGCGGCGCGGGGTGGGCTTCGTCTTCCAGGACTACGCCCTTTTTCCCCACCTGACGGTCGAGAAAAACGTCGCCTTCGGCCTCGAAGAGCGCGGCTGGGAGCGGGCGCGCATCCGCCGGCGGGTGGGCGAACTGCTCGAGCAGATGGGCCTCGAGGCCCACGCCCACAAAAAGCCGGAGCAGCTCTCCGGCGGCGAGCGGCAGCGGGTGGCGCTGGCGCGGGCGCTGGCGCCGGAGCCCGGGGTGCTGCTGCTCGACGAGCCGCTGGGGGCGCTCGACCTGCGGCTGCGCGAAAGGCTTTTGCTCGAGCTGCGCAGGGTGCTCGCCGGCGAGGAGGTGACCGCCGTCTTCGTGACCCACGACCAGACCGAGGCCTTCGTGACCGCCGAGCGGGTGGCCATCGTCAAGAACGGGCGGCTGGTGCAGCAGGGTGCGCCCGAAGCGGTCTTCGAGCGGCCGGCCGACGTCTGGACGGCGCGGTTCTTGGGGCACAAGAACGTGCTCGCGCCCGAGGAGGCCGCAGCCCTGGGCCTGACCGGCGGCGGACCGCGGGTGCTGCTGCCCGGGGCGCTGCGCCTGGGCGCGGGCCCGCTCGAGGGCCGGGTGGTCGAGCGCCTCTTTTACGGCCCGCGGGTCGGCCTCTGGCTGGAGGCGCGCGGGGTGCGGCTCTACTGGGAGGGGTCGGCGGCCGGGGCCCCGGCCGAAGGCGCCGCGCTGCGGCTTGCCATCGACCCCGGGCGAACGGTGGAGGTGGGGCAATGAACTTTATACCCGACGTGCTGGTGCTGCTGGGCGGGCCGCTCGAGGCCACGCCCCAGCTAATCGAAGCGGCCGGCAGGGCGCGGCTGGTCGTCGCCGCCGACGGCGGGGTGCGCCACGCCGCAGCGCTGGGGGTGGAGCCGGCGCTGTGGGTGGGCGACTTCGACTCGGTGAACCTGGAAGACCTGACCCGCTGGGCCCACCTGCCGCGGATGGAGTACCCGCGGGACAAAGACGCCACCGACGCCGAGCTGGCGGCGCAGGCGGCGCTGAAAGCCGCGCCTGAGAGCCTACTTTTCGCCGGCGGCCTGGGCGGCGAGCTGGACCACGAGCTGGGCAACCTGATGCTGGCCGTGGCCGTGGCCCGCACCGGCGTGCGGGTGGCGCTTTCCAGCGGGCCCACCTGGGCCTTTGCGCTGGTGCCGCCGGGGCTCGAGCTGGACCTGGAGCCGGGCACGCCCTTCAGCGTGGTGCCGCTTGCGGACTTGCAGGGCCTCTCCATCCGCGGCGGCCGCTGGGAGCTGGAGAACGCCGAGCTGCCGCTGGGCAGCGGGCGCGGGCTGCGGAATGTCGCCACCGGCCGTATCAACGTCAGCCTATCGAAAGGCTATGGGCTGATCGCCGTTGACCTTGCGGGCCAGACTTATTAGACTGCAAGCAAGATGATGCTGTAAGCGCCTCCTTTCCGCCGGTAGCGCTCCCGTTGGAGCGCGGGGTATCGGTTTGGTTTTTCCGATTCGAAAGGAGGCGCGATGCGTTTTCGTTTACGGCGCACAGGTTTTGCTCTGGGTTTCATCGTCCGCAGCGCCCCGGCGCTGGCGGCGGCGTTTTGGGGCCTGCTCCTCGTGCGCGCGCTGGTGCCCGCGGGCGTGGTGCTGGCGGTAGGGCGGCTGGCCGCCGCCGCTGCCGCGGGCGACGGCGCGGCGCTGGCCCGCTGGGGCGGGGTCTGGCTGACGGTGTTGCTCGTCGAGCGGCTGCTGACCCCTTTGTCGGGCATGGTGGAAGGCAACCTCAACGAGCGGCTGACCGCGCGGGTCAACCGCGTACTGATGGAAAAGATGGACCGCTTCGCGGGTCTCGAGCCCTTCGAGGACGCGGCGTTTTACGAGATGGTGCAGCGGCTCAGACGCGAGGCCAGCTACGCGCCCATGAACCTCTCTATCTTCCTGGGGCAGGTGCTGCAGGCGGGCATGTCGGCCGTACCGCTGCTCCTGCTGGTGGCGCGCTGGGGCTGGGTCTTTCCGCTGGCGCTCCTGCTCTCGACGCTCCCCTACGCGCTCGCCGGTGTGCGGCTGCAACGGCTCGTCTGGGATACGGTCGTAGGCACCAGCCCCGAGGCGCGGCGCATGGACTACGCCACCGGGGTGGCGCTCAGCCCCGAACTGGCGGCCGAAACGCGGCTTTTGGGCAGCGGCGGCTACTGGTTAGGCTTTTACGAGCGCAACTTTCGCGTGCTGCACGCACGCAGCCGGGCGGTGCGGCGGCGCGAGGTGGCCGTGGCCGGGGGCTACTTCCTGCCCAGCGCCCTGGGGCTGGGCTGGACCTTCTGGAGCGTGCTGCGCCGCGGCGTGGGGGTGGGCGGCGTGGTCGAGGTGACCGCCGCCCTGCACCGGCTCCAGGGCGAGCTGGCGCTCTTGGTGGACGCGTTGGGGATGCTGGAGCGCTCGCTGTGCTACATGGACGAGCTGCAGCGCTTCCTGGCCGCCCGGCCGCGCATCGTCGGCGGCGGGGTGCGCCTGAAGCCGCGGGCGCCGGAGGTGGTCTTCGAGGAGGTGTCGTTTCGCTACCCCGACGGCCGCCCCGCGCTCGAGCGCGTTTCGCTGCGGCTCGAACCGGCCCGCAGCGCGGCGCTGGTGGGCGAGAACGGCGCGGGCAAGACGACGCTGGTCAAGCTGCTGCTGCGGTTTTACGACCCCACGGAAGGGCGCATCCTGGTGGACGGTGTGGACCTGCGCGAGCTCGACCTGGCCGCCTGGCGGCGGCGCATCTCCGGTGTGTTTCAGAACTTCGGGCGTTACGCGCTGACGCTCGAAGAAAACGTGCGCCTGGGCGAGTTGGGCGCGCGCAGGAGCGTGCAAGCGGCCCTGGAGCGGGCGGGCGCCGGGAACCTGCTGCGGCGGCTGCCCGAGGGGGCGGCCACCCTGCTTTCCAAGGAGTTCGGCGGTACCGAGCTCTCGGGCGGCGAGTGGCAGAAGGTGGCCCTGGCCCGGGCCTTCTACCGGCGGGCCGACCTGCTCGTCTTCGACGAGCCCAGCGCCGCCCTCGACCCGCGCAGCGAGGCGGCGCTCTTCGCGCGCTTCGCCGAGCTGGCCCGGGGCCGCACCGCCCTGCTGGTCAGCCACCGGCTGGCCTCGGTGCGGCGGGCGGACCGCATCTTCGTGCTCAAGGCGGGTCGCCTGGTCGAAGCGGGCGCGCACGGCGAGCTGCTGGCCCGCGGCGGCGAGTACGCCGAGCTGTGGCGGCTGCAGAGCGAGCGGTACGCTTAGCATTTGGGCTATTGGTTATCTATCCAATTCTTGTAATAATAAAGGCTCGAGCCACCGCGCAACCTCACGACTCGCGGTAAGACTCATGTGGTCGTCGTCAGCGTATAGCATCGTGCCGTTACGCACAACGTAGCATCTTTGGTTATCGCAAAAGAAATCTTCCAAGTCTACCACTTTAACGTTGGAGAAGCGCTTAGCTACTTCCCTGACCTTTTGCTTTATGTCTCCCAGACGAGCGTCTACCCGCGAGCGGGGTATCAGGCAGCGCCGAGGCAATGGCAGAAACGCCCGTTGCAGGCAGGAGCTAGGCGGAAATCCAAGCTCAGGATTTTCTAGCACCAGAATTACGTTCAGCCCGCGCCGCTCAAAGTATGTGAGGGTGCGGTCAAGGTACTGGAGAAATAGCTTTTCTGGGTTGTAATCTTTGCTTCCCTTGAAATAGCTGGCGTAGTGGGTGGGGTTTTGGGTGAAGCTCCGCTCGGATTCGCCAAACCCTTCTTCTGTAGCATAGAGCGCCATGCGCGTCGTTAGGAGCACCAGACTGAGGTTGTCTAGCTTCTCCAGAACGCGATAGATTTGGTCTATTTTTAGTTTGGAGGCCTGTACGTCACTTGGCTTCCTTCCCCGGTAGCCGCCTAGATAAGCAGGTTTACCGCTGTTCGAGAAAAGGGCGCCTTGAATGTTCTTTTTATCCATCACCTCGCGAATACCGTTGTAAAGCACCTCCGCGTGGGAGTCGCCCACCACGGCGTATGTAATCCCTTGGGGATTGTCCGTGCTAGCCTTACAGTAGTCAAAAGCGGGTGGTTTATCTAGAATCGATGAGGATAGCTTCAAGCAATCCTCGTTAGTCTTGGGTTCTCGGATGAGCTGAGAGCTCTGGATTTTGTAGGCTTTCGCCACTGGGCGTTGGGGCAACCCACCGAGAGAGTATATGGAGTATCCTATTCCCCCTATAAAAGCGAGAAGTGTAGTTAAAACAAGCGCAAACCCGTAGCTCTTCTTCCTCCTGGCAGGCGCCTCGATAAAGATAAAGCTTGCCCAGGCTAGGAGTAGCGAGGCGAGGAGTCCGACTAAATTATAAGCTTCATAGCCAAATATAAATAGAAAGCTCAGGATCAGGAAATGCCATAAATAGAGCGAATAAGACGTGAGCCCTAGCCAGACCAGTACAGGATGGCCTAACCAGCGATTACGGTCGTGTGAGAGCGGGATAAACCAAACGCTGGCGAGAAATAGAAAACCCCCGATCCGCACTGGATCGTAGTAACCGACGTTTAGAACGAGCGGGGCATAAAAAATAATGACTGCGAAAGCAAACCACGAGATGAAGCGTGGCAGGCGTTCAAGCCAGGCGCCTAAAAAAAGAGCTAGAGTTGCGCCAAACAAAGGTTCCCATACCCGTGCCAAGGTGTGGTAGAAGGCCGCTTGCGAATCGCGCGTGGCGAGTAGCTCGGCAGCTATAAAAAACAGCGCCAGCATCACCGCAGTTGCGCGGGGCGGCTTTAGCCAGCCGCGCCCTTCAGCTAGTGTAAAGAGGATAAGGAGAGTGGGCCAAACCAGGTAAAATTGTTCCTCTATGGCCAGTGACCACAGGTGCAGCAGCGGCTTGGTCAATGCTGCGGCGTCCCAGTAGCCGATCTCGTGCATTAGGCGGAAGTTTTGATAGTACCAGGCGCTGCTGTTGGTGTGTAGCCCGAGCTGAGCATATTCCTGCGGAAAAAGAAAAAGGTAGCCAATGCCCAAGGTGGCGAGTAGCAAAATTGAAAGCGCAGGAAAGAGCCGTCTTGCGCGGTTGCGGTAGAATTCCGCAAAAGAAAAGCGCCCCTGTTCGAGTTTTTTTAGGATGACTTGAGTTATGAGGTAGCCCGAGAGGACAAAAAACAAGTCGACCCCAACGTAACCAAAAGGGAAGAGGTTCGGGAGGTAGTGAAAAAGGACAACGAGGGCCACGGCGATGCCACGGATTCCGTCGAGGGCGGGGTTGTACTCGAGAGAGCGTGGGAAAGAGATGGCTGATCGTAGATTTGACATGGCCGGGTTCATGTGTTGTGACTAACCGACGTCGAGAGTTGCATGATAGAGATCTTGGCTAAGTATGCCATAGCTAGAAATATACCATACCTGGGGCATATGCCCTCGATAGGGGAACGGTCTGCGGGGTTGTAGTTGAGTTAACAGATGGTTGGGCTAAACTTGAGCCATGGACGCCAAGGGCTGGGTGCTTCTTGCAGTCGAAAAGCTGGGCTGGGCGGGGGAGCGCGAGATCGTCCGCTGGCTCGACGAGGCGGGGGAGGAGCTCTCGCGGCTGGAGCTGCAAAAGGCGCTGGCGGCGCTTTTGGCCGAGGGCAGACTCGAGCAAAAGGGCGAGCTCTACCGCCGCGCCACCCCCAAAGGGGCCAAGAGCGCCTTCGACTCGCTTTTTGAAGACTAGGAGGAGGGTATGTCTGTTCTCATGGAGTTCGCCGTATTCCCCACAGACAAGGGCGAGAGTGTGAGCGCTTACGTTGCTCGGGTCATTCACATCATCAAACAAAGCGGCCATCCCTACCAGCTCACCGCGATGGGCACGATCGTCGAGACCGAAACCATGGCCGAGGCGACGGAGCTCTTGAACCGGGCCTATGCGGTGCTGGCGGACGACTGCCACCGCGTCTACGCCACCGCCAAGTTTGACGTGCGCAGCGGCCCCATGGGCCGGCTCCAGACCAAGGTACGGGCGGTGGAAGAGAAGCTCGGCTGGTAGCTCGCAGCCCGTGGCCGGTGGTATAAGACCGCCTATCGGCTGCGAGCCGCAGGCTTCTTTTTCCTTCGCGCCGATTTTCTGCCTCCCCCTCGGGGGAGGCGGCCGCAGGGCGGAGGGGGGTTGTGCTCGAAGATAGGGAGCATGAGGCAGCGGGTAGGTTTACCCTGACGCGGAAAGCGGTCCTGGGGATCTGAGCGGCGCCCACAACCCCCTCCCAAGCCCTCCCCTAGGGGAGGGCTTGTTGGTATCACCGTGCATGAACGAGACGTTAGCTAGCCGCCACCAAACAAAACTACGCACCACGCACCACGCACCACATACCACGTACCACATACCACGTACCACGTACCACGCGTTACAGGCCACACACCGCTTTTGCTCTCTTTTTGGGGTGCGCCCACGGGGCGAGCGGCCGTTTGCATCACACCGCTGGCAAAGAGACCCTCCCCGCCAGCGCCGCGCGGGCGGCTCCGGTGGTCTGCGGTAAAACATTGGGCAATTCCAGGTAGCGCAGGTAGCCGAGTACGGCGAAGGCCAGGGCCTCGCGCACCATTGGGTCGCGCCCCGCCTCGTCAAAGGTTAGCACCGGCAACGGCAGGCCCGCGCGAATTTTGGACATCAGGGTTTTGTTTTTGGCGCCGCCGCCAGCCACCCAGACTTCGTCGAGGCCCAGCGGCAACACGAAATTGCGATAAGCGTCCACGATGGTGCGCGCGGTGAAGGCGGTAACCGTCGCCAGCAGGTCGGCTCCTTTGAGACGCTCTACAAACGCCAGGCGGTCGAGCCGCCAGACCTCGCGCCCGGTAGACTTGGGCGGCGCTTGGCGCAGGTAGGCGTGATTTGACCAGGTTTCTAGCAGCGCTTCGTCTACCGTACCACTGGCGGCTATGCTGCCTTCGGGGTCGTACTCCTCGCCGAGCAGCGCCGCCGCCTCGTCGATCAGGCAGTTGCCGGGGCCGGTGTCGAAAGCCACCACTCCGGCGGGATCGCGGCCGGGCAGGTAGCTCAGGTTGGAAATGCCTCCGATGTTGTGGATGCTGCGACGTACGCCTTCTTCGCCGTAGACCAGCAGGTCGGGGTATGGCACCAGCGGTGCGCCCTGCCCGCCGGCCGCCAGGTCGGCGGGACGGAAGTCGTGAACCACCGCGACGCCGAGGGCCTCGGCCAGCCAGCTGGGTTCACCCAGTTGCCAGGTTAAGTAGGGCGGTTCGTGCCAGACGGTCTGCCCCGCCAGCGCGGCCAGCTCCGCGCGCCCCCTAAAAGGAGCGGCCGACTCGGCGAAAAATCGGCCCAGGTCGGCGTGCAGCATTCCCAGCTGGCGAGGGGCGCCCTCGCGGTTTTGCTGCGCCAGCCGTACCCGTGTCGCCAAGCCCTCAGGGAATGGCCGGTAGCGGTGTTCTAATACCCGGCTGGTCAGCGTCGGCGGCCGCCCGTCCAGCTCGGCCAGCACCAGGTCGACGCCGTCGGCGCTGGTGCCGCTCATCAGGCCGAGGACCTTCACGTCTCGGCCCGCAACTCGGCTACGAAGTCGTAACGGTCGCCGCGGTAGTGGCTGCGGGTAAACTCCAGCGGCGTTCCTCCGGGTAGAAAGCTGACGCGCTGTATGAAGAGGACCGGTTCGCCGGGCGCCAGACCCAGCTGGCGCGCTTCTTCATGGGGGGCGGGAATGGCCCTGAGCCGTTGCAGGGCGCGCACCGGGGTAAAACCGTGCGATTTGAGGTACTGGTATAGGGAGTCGCCTATAGCCTCGACGTCGGGGACGAACTCGGCGGGGAGGACGGCGCACTCTATGGCCATCGGTAAGTCGTCGGCGGTGCGTACGCGGCAGATGCGCGCCACCAGCGCCCCGGGAGACAGCGAGAGGGCCATTGCCTCTTCGGGGGTCGCCTTGCCCATGCTGCGCCGTACCTGCCGCGAGCCGGGCTCCATGCCGCGCGCCCGCATGTCTTGGCTGAAGCCGCTCAGGAAAGAGAGCGGCTGCTCGAAACGCTTGGCCACGAAGGTGCCCGAGCCCTGCCTCCTCAGTAAGACGCCCTCGGCCACCAGGCTGTCGAAGGCCTTGCGCACGGTCAGGCGGGATATGTCCAGCATTTCCGCAAGCGTGCGCTCGGCCGGCAAGGCGCCGCCGGGCTCGAGCTGCCCTGAGCGAATCATCCGCAAAACCTGTTCCCGTAACTGTTGATAGAGCGGCGCTCTACCCTCGCCATCCAGCTTGAGGCGCCGCCAAGGTCCGTGGGGGTAGTCGCTGTGTGCCATCAACGTTTACTATACCATTACCGTACCATTTGTCTTGCCGAGGCGCCCCATTCGCGGTATACTTCCCCCAAGATGAGCAAGGCTTCTGGCAGCGCCACCCCCGCAAAGATGGGCGCAGTCGCGGCATCGTTGGTGCAAAGCGCCATAGACGGCGGCCTGCCTGGGGCGGCTTTGGGAATAGTCAACCGCGCGGGTGAAAAATTCACCTTTTACAGCGGTGATGCTCAGGTCTTCCCCGAAAGCAGACCACTAAAGGCCAATTACTACTTCGACCTGGCGAGCCTCACCAAAGTGCTCTTTACTTTGCCGCAGGTCATGCGCCTCTTGGAAGAGGGGCTGGCCGACCTGGAAGACCCCTTGCGGCGCTTTTTGCCGGAGGCTTCTTGGCTGCAAGACTCCCCTCTGCCGCGGTTGACCCTGCGACAGCTCCTCTCCCATCAGTCGGGCCTGCCCGCCTGGGAGCCGATATATACCTGGGGCGCGGACGCGGCCACGCTGAAAGCGCGCCTGCTGCAGCAGCGCTGGCGGCTGGGAGAACCGGTCTATTCCGATATAGGTTTCATGCTGTTGGGGATGGTGCTCGAGCGCCTGCGCGACCGCCCGCTCTCGCGCTTTGAGCTGCCGGCGGGCTTGAGCTTTGCGCCAGACGCAAAGCTGAGCGTGGCCACCGAAAACTGCCCTTGGCGCGGGCGCGTGCTGGTGGGCGAGGTGCACGACTGCAACGCCTTCGCCCTGGGCGGCGTGGCCGGCCACGCGGGCCTTTTTGGGACGCTCGAGGGCGTGCTCGACAGGGCTCTGGCCTGGTTGAACGAGACCGAGCTTGCGCCGGCTTCCCACGCCGCGGTGCTGGAGCCGCAGAGCCCCGAACGTCTGCTGGGTTGGGTGCGCCGCCACCACGGCTGGTCTGGCGGCGGGCTGACTTCTGCCGGCAGCTACGGTCACACCGGTTTTACCGGAACGGGCGTCTGGGTAGACCCCGAGAGAGGCTACGCTTGGGCGTTGCTCACCAATCGCGTCCACCCCAGCCGTCATGGCAAGAACCCCATTCCCGAACTGCGTCGCAGCGTCGCCAACGCCATCGCCGCGAGTTGGAGGCCCCAGTGAACACCGAAGAAAGAGCCGTCCGCTATCGCGGACTAGACACCTGGCCGGACGAAGAGATATTGCAGGCGCTGCTGGAGCGTCAGTTCATGGCGCTGGCCGCGGTCAACGCCTCCCTGCCCGCTATCGAGCGGGCCGCCACACTGGCGGCCTCCCGCCTGCGCGAGGGCTCTGGCCGCTTGGTCTACGCCGGCGCGGGTACCTCGGGGCGGCTGGCGGTGCTGGACGCCGTCGAGCTGGTGCCCACTTTCGGCTGGCCGCAAGAGCGCATAGTTTACTTGCTGGCGGGCGGCGAGCAGGCGCTGGTGCGCTCGGCGGAGTCGGCCGAAGACGAAGCGCAAGAAGGAGCCTCTTTGGTAGAGCGGGCCGCAGTCGGCCCCGCCGACGTCGTGGTGGGGGTGGCCGCCAGCGGAACTACCCGCTTCACCGTTAGCGCCGTAGAAGAATCCCGCCGGCGCGGAGCGCTTACCGTGGGCGTCGCCAATAACCGCTCCACCCCGCTGTTGCAAAGGGCCGAGGTGCCCGTGTTGCTGGAGAGCGGTCCCGAGGTAATCGCCGGCTCCACCCGCTTGGCGGCCGGCACCGCTCAAAAGGTGGCTCTCAACCTCTTCTCGACGCTGCTGATGATCCGTTTGGGGCGCGTCTACTCCAACCTAATGGTGGGCGTGCAAACCAGCAACGACAAGCTGGTCAAGCGCGGCGTGGCGATGGTCAGCGAAATAGCCGGGGTTCCTCATGAAGAGGCCCGTCGCGCCTTGCGCCGGGCGCAAGGCGACGTGCGCCTGGCGGTGCTGCTATGCAAGGGTTACGACCTTAATCGGGCTCGCAGCCTTCTCAGCGAGAACGGCGGTAACCTGCGGGAGGTCATTGGATGAAGCGCCTCTTATTCCTGGCTATTTTAATAACTAGCGTAGCCTTCGCTTCCGGCGCGGGGCGGTTTATGGTGCTCTCTTTCCGCGGCAGCCAGCCGCCTGTCCAGCTGATAGAAAAGTACCACCCCGCCGGAGTAATTCTCTTTCCTTCCAACCTGCGCGACGACCCGACCGCCATGGTGCGCACCCTGCGGCGGCGCTACCCCTCGTTGCTGGTGCTCATAGACCAGGAGGGCGGTCCCTTTTACTCCTTCCGCGCTGCGGGGGTGCCCCGCTTTCCCGGGGCGATGGCGCTGGCCGCCTCGCGCGACGCCGAACTCGTTAGAAAGGTGGGCCGCGCCATAGGCCAGGAGGTGGCCTACCTGGGGGCGAGCGTGGACCTAGCGCCGGTGCTGGACGTCAATATAAACCCCAAGAACCCCATCATCGGCATACGCAGCTTTGGCGCCGACCCGCAACTCGTTATCGAGTACGGCTTGCAGTTCGCCCGCGGCCTAGAAGACGCCGGCGTCCTTTGGACGGCCAAGCACTTTCCCGGCCACGGCGACACCCAGACCGACTCGCACAGCGGCCTGCCGATAGTCAACAAACCGCTGAGCGCGATAAACAAAGTAGAGCTGGTCCCCTTCCGCGCAGCCGTCGAGGCGGGTGTACCGCTGATAATGACCGCCCACATAATTTATCCAGCTCTAGACGACAAATACCCGGCGACCCTCTCAAAAAAGATACTGACCGGCCTGCTGCGAAAGCAGATGGGATATCAGAACCTGATAATTACCGACGATATGGGCATGAAGGCCATATCGGCGCGCTGGGGCGCCGGCGAGGCCGCAGTGCGCGCCGTCAGCGCCGGCGCCGACCTGGTGTTGGTGGGGCGCGGCGGTTCGACGGCCGACGAGGTTTACCGCGCTCTCGACGAGGCCCTGAAGAGCGGGCGCATTAGCGCAGAGCGCGCCGCCGCCAGCGCCGCGCGCCTGCAAAAAGCGGTGGCCGAGACCAAGCCGCCCGCGCCGGCTCCCGACTGGCAGGCGCTGCAGGCGCTCAACCTCAAGGCCGCCAGAGCCGCCGTTACCTGGCTTTGCGGCGAGCTGCCGCTGGCGGGCCCGGGCACGCTGGTGATAGCCCCAAAGATATCCAAGACGTGGGGCGACGAGCCCAGCATGGCGGAGCTGGCCCCTAAGTATCTGCCCGGTTCGCATTACCTGGAAATCAAACAAGTGCCCGATGGAGACGACATCAGCGCGGCCGTATCCCGCGCCAAGAAGTTCGACAGAATAGTCTTGGGAACGTACCACTGGCTGGGACGGTTGCCCGAAGAGCAGGTCTGGCTCTACGAGGCCCTGGCCAAGCTGGGTAAACCCGTTTACGTGGTCGCCCTCGGTAACCCCGACGACTATACCTACCTGGACCCCGCACCGGCGGGGTACCTGACTACTTATGGCTACCGCGCAGCGCAGGTGCGCGCCGCGTTGGAAGCGCTCGCCGGGGTGTATACTCCGACGGGCAGATTGCCCGTACCCGTGGGTAGATTTCCCATTGGATCGGGGAAGGGGAGGTAACACATGAGGAAATGGTTTATCAAACTGGCAGCACTAACACTAGTCATCAGCATGAGTCTCGGCTTCGCCAAGACCAAAGTCGTGGTCGCCGGCTGGGGCGGCGAGTCGGAGATCGCCATGTACAAGGGTCTCCTGCAAAAGTTCAACGCCAGCCATCCGAACATCGACGCGCAGTTCATGCACATTCCCGACAAGGACTACTGGACCAAACTGACCGCGATGTTCGCCGCCGGTAAGGCTCCGGATCTCTTCTTCACCAACAACATCACCTTCCCGGCGCTGGCTTCCAAGGGCGTCGCCCAACCGCTCGAGCCCTTCATCGAGAAGGACAACTACGACACCAGCATCTTCTACAAGGGCATTCTCGACGCCTTCAAGTACAACGGCAAGCTGATGGCCTTCCCGCGCGACATCTCCAACATGGTCGTCTACTACAACCGCGACTTGCTCAAGGCCGCCGGCCTGGCCGACCCCGATCCCAACTGGACCTGGGACGACTTCCTGCGTTACGCCAAGGCCCTGACCAAAGAAGAGAACGGCAAGCGCACTCAGTGGGGCGTCAGCTTTTACACCTACTTCCTCTTCTGGGAGCCCTGGGTCTGGTCCAACGGCGGCCGCTGGTACAGCCCCGACCGCAGCAAGTACCTGCTCAACCAGCCCGCGGCGGTGCAGGGATTGCAGTTCTACGTAGACCTGCGCTGGAAGTACCACGTAGCCCCGACTCCCGCCGAGTCCGCCGATCAGAGCACCTTCGGCATGTTCCTGAGCGGCAAGACCGGTCTCATCGTGGACGGCCGCTGGCGCGTACCGAGCCTCAAGAAGAAAGCCAAGTTCGACTGGGACATCGTTCCCTTCCCCAAGGGTAAGGCCGGCAGCATCGTGGACATCGACGGCTCCGGCTGGGCGATGTCGCATCAGAGCCGTCACAAAGACGCCGCCTGGGAAGTCCTCAAGTACCTGGCCGGCCCTGAAGGCAGCGTGGTATTCACCAAGGGCGGTCTCATCATCCCCGCCATCGGTTTCGACCCCAAGCAGCCCGAAGCCACCAACGCCATCCTCAAGGCTTTCTTCCAGCCGCCGCCGCCGCGCCACCAGCAGTACTTCCTGACGGTCAACAAAACCGCAATGCCCACCGAGACCTTTGAGCGCTGGAACGAGGCGCAGAACATCATCAACAAGGCCCTGGGTCCCGTCTGGGAAGGCAAAGCCAGCGTCAAAGAAGCCCTCGACAAGGCCGCTCCCGCGGTGCAGAAGATTCTTGACGAGGTACAGGCCCAGCGTAAGAAGTAACAGCTACCAGTAGCGCTGCAGGGGCGTTTTTGCCCCTGCAGCCTCCAACAACAAAGGAATCCACTTTAGAAATGTCCAGTTATCGTCGCCTTCCCTGGCTTTTCATACTCCCCAGTCTGGTGGGTTTCCTGGCGTTTAACGCCGGGCCCATACTGATATCTCTGGTTTTATCCTTCACAAAATGGGACGTTTTTGACGCGCTGAACCTGCACGCCATCGTCAGCAGCTGGGTGGGGCTGGGCAACTACCAGCAGATGTGGCAGGATCCGGTTTTACACAAAGCTTTTTGGAACACCCTTTACTACGTGGTGGTGGCGGTGCCGCTGGAGATATTCATCTCGCTGCTGATAGCCCTCGGCCTCAACCGCGACTTCCCCGGCGTCAAGATTATCCGCACCCTCTACCTCCTGCCTACGATTACCAGCGTAGTGGCCGTCGGCTTGCTGTGGCGCTGGGTGCTCAACCCCTACGTGGGGCCGGTGAACATGTTCTTGCACTGGCTGGGTCGCGTCTTCGCCCAAGGGTTTGCGCTCGCGCACCTCAAAGCCCCCGAGGCCGTAGTCTGGCTGGCCAGCAAGGGGCCTGGCTGGCTTTCCGACGAGCACTGGGCCATGCCCGGTATTATCTTGGCGGCGGTCTGGGCCGGCATTGGTTTTCGCATGCTGATTTTCCTGGCGGGCCTGCAGAACATCGACAAAACCTATTACGAGGTGGCCTCGCTGGACGGCGCCGGCCCCTGGCAGCAGTTTTGGCACGTGACCATGCCGCTGCTCTCACCCACTGTTTTCCTCAATACTTTGCTGGCGCTGATAGGCGGCTTCCAGGTTTTCGGCCTCATCTACGTCATGACCGGCGGCGGGCCGCTGGACGCCACCAACGTGCTGCTTTTCTACCTTTATCAAAAGGCCTTTGGCATCTTCCCGCCCGACATGGGTTACGCTTCCGCCATAGCTTGGCTGCTCTTCGCCTTCCTCTTCGTGCTCACGGTGATTCAGTGGCAGTTGCGCAAGCGCTGGGTTTGGGAGGAGGCATGACGCCCGCAGGGGGCGGCTTCAGCCTTGGAGGCCGATATGCGTAAATACAAACAACGACTCGTTGACACCGTGATCTTCATCGTTTTGTTGACCGGCGGGCTGACCATGCTGGTGCCTTTTCTGTGGATGATTTCCACCAGCTTCAAAGAGCCCGGCACCCTCTTTGACCTGCCCATTCAGTTGTGGCCGCACACCCTACACTGGGAGAATTACCGCCACGTGCTCACCTCGGTGCCCTTCGCTCGCTGGTACCTCAACTCGCTTTTGCTGGCGACCGGCCTGACCTTCCTCAACCTAACGAGCGGCGCCATGGCGGGTTACGCCTTCGCCCGCTTTAGCTGGAAGGGCAAGGACGCCATGTTCCTGCTCTCCCTGATCACGCTGATGATACCGGCCCACGTGCTCATAATTCCGCTCTTCATCATCATGAGCCGTTTGGGCTGGATCGACACCTACTACGCGCTGATCCTGCCCGGCATGTTCGACGCCTTCGCCATATTCCTGATGCGCCAGAACTTTATCTCGTTGCCGCGCGAGCTGGAAGAAGCCGCGCTGATAGACGGCGCTACCCCCTGGCAGATCTACTGGAGAATAGCCATGCCGCTGGCCGCGCCGGCGCTGGCGACTTTGGGCACTTTTACCTTCCTGGCCGGCTGGAACGCCTTCCTCTGGCCGCTGATCGCCACCAACTCCATCGAGATGCGGCCGCTGACGGTGGGCCTGGCGGTTTTCAATACCCAGTTCACCACCCAGTGGACGGTCTTGATGGCCGGGCTCTCGCTGGCGACGATACCGCCCATCATCGTCTTTTTGGCGGCGCAAAAGTACTTCATCCGCGGCCTGACGCTGGGCAGCCTCAAGGGCTAGCGGCGGCGCGTTCGCCGAGTAACGCCGGGTCGCGCCCGCGCCCTCAGCGCACCTTGGCGTACTGGTAGCCGTCGGCGGGCTCGGGGCCCAGGTTGGGGAATGTAAAGTAGCGGCGCATGCGACACTCGCGCTCAAAGCCGGCCTTTTCCAGGGTGCGCTGTGAGCCGCTGTTTTCCACGTGGCAGGTGGCGAAGACGCGCCAGGCGCCGTGGCTAAGGAGCCAGTCCGCTACCGCCCGCACCGCCTCGGGCATGTAGCCGTGGCCCCAGGCTTCGCGCGCCAGCGCGTAGCTGAGTTCGTAGCCGTAGTGGCTGGCGAAGACTCCCAGGCTGCCCAGTTGTCTCGCTGAGGAATCTTGCAGGATGTAGAGGTAGCTGCGGTGCGTCTCGCTAAACGCGCCCCGCCCCTCCCGCCAGGCCTCTAGCCAGCGGTTCAACAGCGCGGCGGCTTGTTTGGGCGACGTTAGGGGTTTGAAGCTGAGGAACCTCACCACCTCGATATCGGAAAAATAGTCGTAGACGAAGCCCTCGTCTTCTTGGCGCGGTCGTCTGATTAAAAGCCTCTCGGAAACAAGCTGCTCTGGAAGTCGCATTACCAGGGTATTTTACTTCGCGACGGTGTCGTTGGCGGTATCCTAACGTTGATGAAGGGCAAACGAATTATCGTCATCGCCGGCGGGCGCTCGGGAGAGCACGAGGTCTCGCTAAAGTCCGCCGCAGGAGTGCTGGACGCCATAACCCTCGACTGCGACCTGGCGGTTATAGCAAAAGACGGCCGCTGGTTACTGGAAGAAGACGCCCTGGACGCCATGGACGCTGGAGCGGCCGAACACGGCAAGTACGACTTCCCGCCGCCCGTCGCCTGGCGCGACTACGACGCGGCCTTCCCGTTGCTGCACGGTCGCTGGGGGGAGGACGGCACCATACAGGGTTTTTTCGAGATGCTGGGCCTGCCCTACGTGGGTGCCGACGTTACCGCCAGCGCCCTTTGCATGGACAAGGACTTGTCCAAACGCGTGCTGGCGCAGGCCGGCATAAAAGTGGTTCCTTGGGAGGCGCTACGCCGCGGCGAGCCCGTTTTCGTGGGGCTCGAGCCTCCTTTCTTCGTCAAACCGGCGCGTGCGGGCTCGAGCGTGGGCATAGCCAAGGTAAACCGCTACTCCCAGTTGCAGCCCGCCCTGGCGGAGGCCTTCCGCCACGACGACAAGGTGGTAATCGAGGAGGCGCTGGCCGAGGCCCGCGAGCTGGAAGTGGCGCTCTTGGGCAACGTCCACGCCCAGGCCAGCGTGGTAGGCGAGGTGCGATACCAGGCCGAGTTCTACGACTATCAGACCAAGTACAGCGTCGGCGCCGCCGAGCTGGTCATCCCCGCCAGCCTGGACCCCGGTACGCAGGAGACCGTGCAAGAGTTGGCCCTCAAAGCCTACCGTCTACTGGGAGTACGGGGTATGGCGCGGGTTGACTTTTTTCTGACGCCCGCCGGAGAAGTCTACCTGAACGAGCTCAACACCATCCCCGGATTCACGCCGTTTTCCATGTACCCCAAGTTATGGCAGGCCAGCAACCTGCCTTACCCGCAGCTATTGGAACGATTGGTAGAATTAGCGTTGCAATGACAGGGAGCAGACGATGAGCAAGGAATTTTACCTGGGACGCCTCTTCGACGCCGCCGCGGGCGACCTGACCGAAGCAACTTTCAGCTACGACCCCGACGACCTGACCACTCACGGCGTCATTCTGGGCATGACCGGCTCCGGCAAGACCGGTTTGGGCATCGGCCTGCTGGAGGAGGCGGCGCGCGCCGGCATTCCCGCTTTGATAATCGACCCCAAAGGCGACCTGACCAACGAGCTGCTGCACTTTCCGCGGCTGGCGCCGGAAGACTTCGAGCCCTGGGTAAACCCGGACGAGGCGCGCCGCGCCGGTAAAAAACCCGCCGAACTGGCGGCGCAAAAGGCCGCTCTCTGGCAAAAGGGCTTGGCCGGCTGGGGCCTGGGGCCCGAGCAGATCCGCCAGTTGCAGCGCGTGCGCTACGCCGTCTACACTCCCGGTTCCACGGCCGGCCTGCCGGTCTCCATCTTGGCCTCGCTCAACTCCCCTCCGGGCGACTGGCGCAGCCAGGCCGAAGCGCTGCGCGAGCAGGTGACCAGCACCGCCACCGCGCTGCTGGGGCTGGTGGGTTACAAAGACCTGGACCCGGTCACCAGCCGCGAGCACATCCTGATAGCGCGCATTATCGAAGAATCTTGGCGAGCCGCCCGCGACCTGGACCTGGGCGAACTGATAATGCAAGTACAGAACCCGCCCTTCGATAAGCTGGGCGTCTTCGACACCGACACCTTCTTCCCCCCCAAAGAACGCTTCGGGCTGGCGATGCGCCTCAACAACATCCTGGCCGCGCCCGCCTTCCAGGTCTGGACCGAGGGCGAGCCGCTCGACGTGGCGACGCTCCTCTACGACGAAAGCGGCGCGCCGCGTCACAGCGTCTTCTACGTCGCCCATCTTTCCGATGAAGAGCGCATGTTTTTCGTAACCCTGCTGCTGACCGCGCTCGAGAGCTGGACCCGCAAGCAGTCGGGAACCACTTCTCTGAGGGCGCTGCTTTACTTCGACGAGATCTTCGGCTACCTGCCGCCCGATAAAAATCCGCCCAGCAAAGGACCCCTGCTGCGGCTCCTCAAGCAGGCGCGCGCCTTCGGCGTGGGGCTCTTGCTCGCCACCCAGAACCCGGTCGACGTAGACTACAAGGCGCTTACCAACGCCGGCACCTGGTTCATAGGCCGCTTACAGACTCAGTACGACAAGCAACGCCTGCTGGACGGCTTGGAAGGAGTATCGGGCGGCCTCGACCGCGACGAGTACGACCGCCTCATCTCGGCTCTGGGCAAGCGCGTTTTCCTGGCCAAGAACGTTCATGAAAAGGCTCCGGCCCTCTTTGGCACCCGCTGGGTGATGAACTACTTAGCGGGGCCGCTGACGCGCGAACAAATACCGGCCCTCAACGCCCTGGTGGGCGCTTCGCAAAAGGCGCAGTCGCCAGCGGGCTCGCCGGCCGCCCCGCAAAAGCAAGAAGGCTCTCGGGCGACTTCCACCGAACTGCCCGGTTTTACGACCCAGCCCGGCGTGCCCGCCGGCGTCGAAAGCTACGTCTTGCCGGCCGAGCTGAGCCTGGACGAGGCGGCGCAAAAACAGGGCCTGCGCCTCAGTGCGGGGGCGCTGGCGACGCTCTACCAGCCCGAGTTGTTGGCTCAGGCGGAGGTGCGTCTGCAAAAACGCAAATACGAGCTGAGCACCGTCATGCAGCGGGCGGCGCAGCTGCCCCCGCAGGAAGCGGAGGGCCTGGTCAGCTGGGAAGATTTCGAGCGTAAACCCGCCGACGAAAAACTGCTCTCGGCGCGCCCCGCCCCAGACGCCCGCTGGCAAGAGCTGCCGGCGTCGTTCTCCTCCGCGAGCAAGCTCAAAAGGCTGGCCAGCGACTTCAAAGACTGGGTTTATCAGAACTCGGCGGCGCAGGTCTGGAGCAACCCCAAACTCAAACTCTACGGCGGCCCCGAGCTTTCGCGGGATGAGTTTTTGGCGCGCTGTCGCAAAGAAGCCGAGTGGAAGGCGCGCGACGAGGTGGAGAAACTGCGCAAAAAGTACCAGCGCAAGGTGGCTGCGCTCAAGAAGAAGCTCGAGCGCCAGCACCGCGAGCTCGCCGAAGACGAGGCCGAGCTCTCGCGCCGCAAGGTCGAGGAGATGGGCGGCTATCTGGATACCGTGATAGGCCTCTTTGGAGGGCGCAAGCGCGCTCTCACCAGCGCCCTCTCCAAACGGCGCATGACCGCCCGCGCCAAGGAGGAAGTAGAAGAAACGCAGGCGGAGATAGCCCAGCTGGAGCGGGAAATTCAGCAGTTGCTGGACGAGATGAACTCGGAGATAGCAGAGATAGAAGACCGCTGGGACGACCTAGCCGAGCAGATAGAGCAGATAGCGGTGACGCCGTACAAAAAAGACATTGCGTTGCAGTACTTCGGCGTAGCTTGGGTGCCGCACTACGTGGTAAAGACCGACGGCGGCGTGAGGTTGCTGCGGGCGACGACCTGAGGCGTCCTCAGTCGGGTGTTTTGCTGAGCGCCCGGGCGGCATAACCCCGCCGCTCCAGGTTCAGGCTAGAGTCGCGCCGCCGGTTGTTAGAAGCTGCGAGTATGCGCCAAGCCAGAACTCATAGCCGCGAGCCGCGCTATAGAGGCCCGCGTCGCAACGTCGTTAAGGCAAAATTCAACCGCAAGATCTTCTCGGCCCCCTGCGGTCGCGGCGACGTTAGTACGGCGTCCAGTAGTTGTTGCTTAGCAGCAAAAGATTAAGCAGCGTGACCGAGTCCTCGTAGTAGTCTTCGTGGCGGTCGTAGACGGAGGCGTATAGGGCGTCGAGCCACTCTTGCTGATCGGGCTGGGTCATGGCCGCGCTGGCCAGCGGCGCCGCGAAAAAGGTGGTGAAGTATTCTCCCCCGGCGCTGGGAGAGCCGTCTAGCTGGTAGCCGGCGCTGAGGCGCGCGGGGTCGCCGCCCGTCGCCGCCTCGGCCCAGTGACTCAGCTTGGCCATGCGCCGTTCCCAAAAGGACTCGCTGTATAAAAGCACGGCGCTGCTCGCCCGCCAGGGGTAGCGGCCGGAGTTGTAGCCGTAATCGCCGTCGTGGGGACCTTCCAGAAAGTTGGGCCGCGCCGGCTTTAGGGGAAAACCCAGAGCGGACCCCGCAGGCTCGGCGAAGTCCGGCATCAGAGCGGTGTTCGGACTGTAATTGTTTTCCAGACCCGTTACCGCTATTTTCATGGCGCGCGCTACCGCGTTCCAGAGGCTGGCGTCGCTTACGCGGCCAAAGGCGCGGAAGTGGGCGGGCATAAAGTCCGACAGGCGCGGAGAGTATTCGTTGTACCTGTAATCGTCCTCTGCTCTTCCGGCGGGCTCCACCCAGTCGCCCAGTAGCGGTAAGCGCGAATGCGGCCCGATGGCGCTTTCTTCGAGGGCGGCTACCCGCCGGCGCGCCGCGGCCAGGTAGTTGAGGCCGCCCTGCGAACCCCACTGGCGGTCGGCCAGCAATAGGGCGTAGGCGATGTCGGCGTCGCCGTCGAAGGCCGAGTCATTGCCGTTGCCGTCGGGCGGCTGAATCCAGGCCATCAGCCGCCGGTCAATGTCCGAAGGGTGCGCCTGCACGTAGCGGTAGAGGCCGTCGAAAAGGCTGTGCGCTTCGGGGTCGGCGCCGGCCAGATACGCCACTATCATCATCCCGTAGCCCATACCCTCGCTGACGGTCTGTTCTGGCCGGCTTAAGGAGTGAATTATGCGGTAGAGGCGCCGCCCGCCGCTATCGCGCCCGGCGGGCTTGAGGTAGCGGCTCTTCCACTCATCGTAGTAGAGCCGCACCTGACGGTCCATCTCAGCGGGTTGAAATACGCGCGGACGTAGCTTTTGACCGGGATAAAAGACGTGCTGCGGGAAGGGCCTAGACGCCGTTTTGCTGGGCACGGCCGCGCAGGATGAGAGCAGCGACAAAGACGCGAAAAGAACCAGAAGGCGCACCACCCGATTGTAGGACAAGATCGCTTGCGACGACGAATAGGGCGAATACTTGCTATGATGATATTCATGAAAAACAACAAGTACATTATTCTGCTACTACTAGCGTTTATTTCTCTGGCGCTGGCCAACCCCGAAGAGCGCCTGCTAAACCCCGATATCTGGCCGACCATGACGGTCTCGCATCTCAAAGAAATGATAGCGGCGGGCTCAAAGGTCAAAATTAGCGACGACGACGGATCGACCCCGCTGCATTTTGCGGCGCGGCTCTGCCCGGACGCACGGGCCATAGGGGTGCTGCTAAAGTACGGAGCGGACCCCAACGCCCTCGATTCCAACGGCAGCACGCCTTTGCACCTGGCCGCGGAGCACAACTCCCAGCCGCAAGTCATCTATCAGTTAGTAGACGGCGGCGCCGACCTGGAAATGGAAAACGGCGATGGCGAAAGGGCCATACACCTGGCGGCGCGCGTCAATGACAACCCGGCGGTGCTCGCACAGCTGATCAAAATGAAAGCCGATATCGAGGCCGAAGACGGCGACGGCTGGACCCCGCTCATCTCGGCGGCCAATTCGGGTAGCGCCGCTAAGGTAGAGCTGCTGCTGAGAGCCGGCGCTCAGGTAAACGTGGCCGGCGAAGGTGGCGTGACCCCCTTTCTCATGGCGGCGGGGAACGCTGCGGACGGCAAGGTTTTAGAGTTACTGTTGGCCAAAGGCGCCAAGCTCGACGAGCGCGACGAGGACGGCTGGGCGGCCATCCACTACGCCGCCGTCAACAGCGACGCCCCCGAGGCGATAGCCGCCTTTCTGTTGTCCGCCGGAGCCGACGTAAACGACCTTACCGGCGCGAAAGAGACGCCGTTGCACGTGGCGGCGCGGCTGGGCGACAGCGCCAGACTGCTGGAGCTACTGGTAAAAAGAGGCGCCAAGCTGGAGGCGCGCGACAGCGATGGTTGGACGCCCCTGCACGGCGCTTCGCTGCAAGACGATCCGCTGTACGTCAAAACCCTGGTCGAACTGGGCGCCAAACTAGAAGCTGCCGATAACAGCGGCAATACTCCCTTCCTGCTGGCGGCCGCCAACGGCAACACCACCACCGCCGCCGAGCTGGCCGCGCTAGGAGCAGACGTCAACGCCCGCGACAAATTGGGCAGGACCGCCCTACACCTGCTAGTTACCCAGGCGGAAGAGGCTGGCGACCTAAAAGACCTGGTTTCCCTGGGGGTGCCTATCAACGCCAAGAGCGCCATTGGCGAAACGGCTTTGCACACTGCGGCCCGCGAGGGTGTCGAGCCCGAGATAATCAAGGCCCTGCTCAAGCTGGGGGCTGACATCGAAGCGCGCGACGACGACGGCTACACCCCCTTCCTCAGCGCCGCCCGCGGCGGTAACGGCGAGATCGCAGGCGTGCTGGCCGATATGGGCGCCGACGTCAACGCCAAGGACAAGCTAGGAGAAAACGCCCTGCACCTGGCGGCTCAGTTCAACACAGACGACGAGACGATAAACAAACTGGTAGACCTAGGCGTGGATTCTGGGGCGCAGATACCCGCCAGCGGCGCCACCGCCTGGAGCCTGATGCAAAAGAATCCCGACCTGGAAGACAGCGATATTCTGGACGGCCTTTTCCCAGTAGGGATATATCCCAAGAGCAACTGGCGTCGCTGAACGGGTAACGCCGCTGACGACAAATAGGAGCGCCGCAGGGAACCTGCGGCGCTCCTATTGAGCAGCGACAGCTCAGGCTTGGTCATCCGCGCCGGCTTGCGGCGGCTGCGACAGCAGCTCGCGCACGCGATCGCCGGGAATAGTCTCGTGCTCCAGCAGTTCGGCGGCAATGGCGTGCATCGCCTGGCCGTGTTCTTCCAGGATCTTGCGGGTGCGCACGTAGGTTTGGTCGAGGATGTTGCGGACGTCTTCGTCTATCATTTCGGCGGTGTGCTCGGAGAAGTCTTTACGACGGACGATGTCTTCACCCAAAAATACCGGACCGGTGCCGGCGTCCCAGGCGATGTGGCGAAAGTGCTCGCCCATGCCCCACTCGAGAACCATTCTCTTGGCCGTTTCGGTGGCGCGCTTAAAGTCGTCGGCGGCGCCGGTGGTTATCGTGCCGGTAAATAACTCCTCGGCGGCGCGGCCGCCCATCAGCACCGCCAGCTCGTCCATTAAGTGCTCGTAAGAGACCAGCACTCTTTCCTCGGGACGGTGCCAGGTCACGCCCAGCGCCATGCCGCGGGGTACGATGGAAACCTTCTGAGTCTTGTCGGCCTCGGGCAGTACCTCGCTGACCACGGCGTGACCGGCCTCGTGGTAGGCGATGGCGCGTTTCTCTTTGTCGGAGAGCTTGAGAGAGCCGCGTTCCAAGCCGAGCACTATCTTGTCCAAAGCGGTTAGGAAATGCCGCTTGTGAATGTCGTGGTCGTCCTCGCGCGCCGCCTGCAGCGCGGCTTCGTTGACCAGGTTCTTGATGTCGGCGCCGCTGAAGCCCGGAGTCATCTGAGCCAGCTCGTTTACGTCAACGTCGTCGGCTATCGGCTTGCCGCGCATGTGCACCTGGAATATCTGCTTGCGCTCTTCCAGACTGGGCAGGCCCACCACTACCTTGCGGTCGAAGCGACCGGGACGCAGCAAGGCCGAGTCGAGAATATCGGGGCGGTTGGTGGCCGCCATGACTATTACCGAGGTTTCTTTCTCGAATCCGTCCATCTCGGCCAGAATCTGATTGAGCGTCTGTTCGCGCTCGTCGTGCCCCCCGCCGATACCGGCGCCACGCTTGCGGCCGATAGAGTCTATCTCGTCTATGAAGATTATTGCCGGGGCGTTCTTGCGCGCCTCGTCGAAAAGGGTGCGTACGCGGCTGGCGCCCACGCCTACGAACATCTCCATGAACTCGCTGGCGCTGACCGAAAAGAAGGGCACTCCCGCCTCGCCGGCCACCGCCCGCGCCAGCAGCGTTTTACCGGTGCCCGGCGGCCCTACCAGCAGCACGCCCTTGGGGATCTCGGCGCCGATTGACAAGTACTTTTGCGGATGCTTGAGGAAGTCTACCACCTCTACCAGCTCGCGTTTGGCTTCTTCGTGGCCGGCGACGTCCTTGAAGGTGGTGTCGACGCGGCGTTCCTTGCCGTACATTCTGGCGCGCGACTGCCCAAACTGCATGACCCCGCCGCCGGCGCCGCCGGCGGGACCGCGCATGAAAAAGAACCAGAAAAAGCCAACCAGCACCAGCACCGGCAAGAAATTGGCCAAGACCAGGATCCACGGCGAGGTGGTTTTGAAGGTGAACTCGACGTTGTGCTGTTTGAGCAGGTTGGGCAGGTCGAGGTCCGGCACCTGGGGAATGGGCGGGGTGGTCAGGAACTTCTTGGTGGTTATTATCCTGTCCTTGCTGTTAACCCGCTCGGGGACCTTGAACTCGCCGCTTATTTTGTCTTCAGAGATTGTTACCCGCTTGACCTTGTTTGCGGAAACGTAACGGACAAAAGTGTCGTAGCTGATGGACGGCGCGCCGCCGCCGCTCATCTGCGCGAAGAACCAGTATCCGAGGATTATCAGCAATACGACGGTCCACGGGTTGATGCGATTTACCAAAATATACCTCCGCGAAACGGGTGGCCCTGCGCCCGCAGCTCTCATAGTTTATACGAACTCGCCCGTGAGAAACATACCCGTGCTATGCTCTTGGCGTGACGCCGCGCGTAGAAGAGCTTTTGCACCAAGGCGAGTACGAGCAGGCATACGAGATTCTGATTGCCGCCGCCGAAAAGCGCCGCCTCAGCAAGAGCAAGGCCGCCGCCGCTCTAATTGACCTCGCCGAGTTCTACAGTCTTTACGGGGAAGCGGAAACGCAGGCCTGGCGCAACGCTCTCTTGCAAGCCGAGTCTCGCTGGCGCGCAGCGGCGTCTTTGCCTCTCTTTCGGGCGCTTGGCTACGAGCTGGCGGCGCTGCGCGGCGAGGTTGCCGATCGCCCGCAGATGGAGGACGCCCGCGGTCGTTTTCACTTGGCGCAGGCGCAGTACTACCGCGCCGATTTCCCGCTTGTTTTGGAGCTGCTTACAGACGTCGAAGGCTTACCGCTTTTCCTGCAGGTCCGCGCTCACGCGCTCAGGGCGCGCGCCCTGGAAAACCTTGGCAGGCTGCCCGAAGCAGCCGCCAGTCACGCTCGCGCCGCCGCCGTCGCCACAGCAAAAGAAAAACTGTGGAGCCTGCTGGACGCGGCGGCTCTCTGGTTGGAGGCGGCTGCCGCTATTCAGGCGCGTAGAGCGCTCGACGAGGCGGAAGGGTTGCTGCGCCTGGGGGAGATGAGTGAGCGGGCCACCTTTCACTACCTGCTGGCCCGCTGCGAGTTGCAGGAGGGTAACCCCGGCCTGGCGGGCGAGCAGATCGCCAGAGCCGAGGGTTTTGAGGCGGCCGGAGGCGGACTGACGCACACCACGGCGATGCTCAGGGCGCAGGTTCACTCGCAGCTGGGTCAGCTGCGGCACGCTCGTGCGGCCTACCGCGAAGCGGAGCGCAGGGCCGGGAGCTCCGATCTACCCTTCATCTGGCACGAGTGGGGCTTAGCGGAGTTGGATGCCGGCGGTTTACTCGAGGCTCAGGCGCAACTGAGCAAAGCCGCCTCCTCCCCCGAATACCCCCACCACGCCCACGCCCTTGCCGATCTGGCCGAGGCGTATTACCGCATCGGCAACGGCCGCAAGGCCGAAGAGCTAGCCTTGGAATCGCTGCAGAGCGGCCAGCCGGCTACGGCCCACCTGCTCTTGGGAAACCGCGCTTACGACGCCGGTGAGTTGCAAGAAGCATTGGCTCACTACCGCGCCGCCGCCGCCATAGCGAGTGAGGGGGACCGCGACTGGGTCACGGCCAATGAGATGATCGTAGATACCCTGGCGCAGTTGGGCTTTCCTGACCCCGAGGAGGCGATCGAGCTGGCCGATCGCGTACTACCTTACCTGGCGAGGGCCGACGAGTGGTTTACGACCGTTCGCGACCACGCCGAGCGCGCCCGCCAACTGGCTAGAAAGAACCGTCTCCTAAACTAAAGTTTGCAAAGGCCCAAGATGAGCGCTTTAAGGCCGCCGCCGTGGCGCGGCCGGCGTACGGAAAGCGTCTTGGGCGCGTTTGACAAGGGTTAGCGGCGCGGCTAAACTGAAGGACGCTGCGGGGCGTAGCGCAGCCAGGAAGCGCACCTGAATGGGGTTCAGGTGGTCGGAGGTTCAAATCCTCTCGCCCCGACCAAGCCGGCTCCTTGCACAAAGCAAGGAGCCTTTTTCTATGGCTTTCAGCCCATACATAACAGGTATAGGCCCACCCCGAACGCCAGCAAGGTAAACCCATAGACGTTAAAGAGCAGCGTGAAGCGGCGGCGTTTAACGGCATCAGGCTGACTGGCGACGTAAAACCTCCAGGCAATGACGTTAGCCATAGAGGCTACCAGGCTGCCGTAGCCGCCCACGCTGACCCCCCAAAGCAGCGCCCGCCAGCGGTGCGTAAACTCCGCCAGTAAAATCGCAGCCGGCACGTTGCTGATGATCTGGCTTAGCAGGGCGGCGTTTAAAAATACCCGGCCATTGTGAGCCAGACTAACGGCCAGCGCCTGCTTGACGTTGTCTACCAGGCCAAAGAATACCAGGAACGTTAGCAATAGACCGTAGTCCACCTTGCTGAGCGAACGACGGCGTACTAGCAGGGCGGCGGCCGCTATATAGGCCAGGTTAAAAGGCAGCCAGCGCAACACAATCGCCACCAGCAGCAACAGCAGAACCAGGCCCGGCGCTACCTGGCGCAGCTTTGGAGGCTGGGCGCGCTCTCCTTTTGCTTTGGCGGCCGTTTTTAGCCGCGAGGCGGCGAGCAACATAATCAACAAATAAGCCAGGGCGAAAGGGGCAATGGCCGTAATAAACTCTAAGGGTTGCAGGCCGTAATGCCAGTACAGGTAAAGGTTTTGCGGATTGCCGAAAGGGGTGAGCGCCGAGCCGGCGTTGGCGGCAAAGGCCTCGAGCATCACCAGCGCGCCCTTGCGGTTGCTATTGAGCAGCAAGGTCAGCGGCACCACCATCATCAACGCCACGTCGTTGCTAACCAGCGCCGCGAGAACGAAAGCCGCCAGCACCAGTTTTTCCGGCAGGTAGGCTCCTCTTTCCAATAGCCCCGCCAGCCATGCAGCCAGCCCGCTTAGCTGCAATTCCTTTACCGAGGCGAAGAGGAGCCAGAGCAAAAACAGCACCTGCAACTCGTCGGCGGAGTAGGCGGGCAAGCGCTGAAGCCATAGCGAACTGAGCAGCAAACCGGCCAGCGCCAGTATGAGCAGCCACTCTTTAAAGAGATAGTGCAAGCCGCTATCGAACGCCTTCACTAGGGGTATTTAACTACTTTCCGCTATATAATACGAGCGGCGGTAAAAGCCGTATTTAGGAGCGGCGCAGCTTGGTAGCGTCGCGGGCGCGGCGGGGGCAAAACCGCCTCCTGGTATAATTTTCATGGTGAAAGCAAAGGAGGTCCTGGTAGCGCTCGAGCGGCTGGCCGACCCCGACAAAGCCGCCCAGGCCGCCGCTTACTTCAAGGCGCAACCCGGCGGCTACGGCGCCGGCGACGTCTTCTTGGGCGTCCGCGTACCCGAGCTGCGCCGCCTGGCGCGCGCCCAGCGCACCCTGCCGCTCGCAGAAGTTCAAAAACTGCTGCGTTCGCCCTACCACGAGGCGCGGTTGCTGGCCCTCTTGCTGCTGGTGGAGCGTTACCGTCGCGCCGGAGGGAAAGAAAAAGAAGAGATAGTCGACCTCTATCTGCAAAACAAAGATAGCGTCAACAACTGGGACCTGGTGGACAGCAGCGCCCCGCACCTGCTGGGTCCTTACTCGTGGGAAAGCGGCGACCAGCGTCTGCTTGGCGAACTGGCCGCCTCTTCCTCGCTCTGGGAGCGGCGCATGGCCGTGATGGCCACCTTTTACTTCATCCGCCGGGGCGAGTTCGAGCCTACTTTGCGCCTGGCGCGGAAACTGCTGACAGACCCCGAAGAGTTAGTACACAAGGCGGTGGGCTGGCTGCTGCGCGAGATAGGCAAGCGCGACGAGGAGACCTTGGTCGCTTTTCTCGAGGAAAACGCCGCCCGAATGCCGCGGCCGATGCTGCGTTACGCCACAGAAAAACTACCGGCCGAGGCGAGGCGGCGCTTCCTGGAGGCGTGACCTGCGGCATGAGTCGCCGGCCGAGACCAGGGTGCGAGTCCGCCCGAACACTGCTCTCAGATCGCCGCGACGCCAGTATCCTTGTTGGCGGCGGCGCTCGCACTGGGATCTTCTTTGATATTTGTCTGCGAGCGAGTTGCGAGGCCGGCGGGTGCAGGAACGTTCTTCCGCCGTCGCTTTTGGTAAAGGGGAGAGCGTGCTACAATCTTCTCGCGGGCGCCCGTAGCTCAGTTGGATAGAGCAAGCGCCTCCTAAGCGCTAGGCCGCAGGTTCGACTCCTGCCGGGCGCACCAACGAGCGGGCTGCGGCCCGCTTCTTCTTTGCCGGTCTGCTGCGGCAAGCTTTCTCATAGCCCTCCAGCCTATAATTTGCCCGTGCTACAGCGCTATCTGCTGCGCGAAATACTAACGCCCTACCTGCTGGGAACGCTGCTCTTCATCGGACTAGTGACTACCGACCTGCTCTCGTCGCTCTCGGGAGTTTTTTTGAGCCGCGGCACCTCCTGGTTGCAGGTAGCCGAACTGGTTCTTTACCGCATGCCTTACACCCTTGGCGTAGCGCTGCCCTTGGGGTTGGTTTTCGCCATTTTGGTAGCCCTGGCACGCTGGATCCGCGATTCAGAGCTTAAAGCAACCTTGGCCGCGGGCATAGCGCCGGCCAAGCTGTTGCAACCGGTGCTGGCGCTGGCGCTGCTAGTGGCGGCTGTCGCCTGGTATAACGCGGGTTGGATCAAGCCTAACGCCCAGGCGCGTTATGACGACCTCATCTATAAAATCTATTACGGACACGCTCCCAGCGGCGTACTCAGCAACGCCGCCTACGCGCCCGCGGGGCTGGGGGTTTATTATGCGCGACGCATCTACCCGGAAAGGGGAGGCGCCGGCAGGCTTGAGGGTGTGCGCGTAGTCACGCCCAAGGGCGAAGTTTGGAGCGCCGACAACGGCGTTTGGCAGGGGCCCAACTGGGTTCTTAAGAACGCCTGGAAGACGACCGCAGAAGGCAAGCCCGAGCACTGGGACACCATGCCGCTGCCTTTTCCGGCGCACTTCGTGGAAAAGAAGACCTCTTACGAGTCTTTGCCCATGCCCCAGCTGCGGGAACTGGCCAAGGTAGACCCGGCGGCGCGCTTCCCGCTAGAGAGGCGTCACGCCGACTCGCTGGGCGTAATCGCCTTGGCCTGGCTGGCCGCGGTAATAGGCCTTTCTCTGCGGGAGTCCGCTTGGGCCTTTGCGGCGGTGGTGCTGGTGATATTCGCTTATTACGTTTTATGGACCATGGCCGCGCAGCTGGCGCGTTTTGACGTGATAGGACCATACGGCGCCTGGCTGGCCGACGTTGTTTATTTCGTGCTGGCCGCTATAGCAACCAGGAGGCTCTTGTGAACACCCTCTCGCGCTACCTGCTGCGGGAGGTGGGCGGCTACCTCCTGGGCGGGTTGGCGGTAGTGATTTTGCTGCTCCTTGGGGGGGTGCTGTTCGAGGTCATGGCGCCGTTGCTGGCGCGCGGCGCCGACCCGCTTTCGGTGGGGCAGTACCTGGCCCACCGCGTGCCCGAGGCGCTGGTGCGGGGGCTGCCCATAGCTTACCTGTTCGCCCTGCTGCTGGCGCTCAGTCGCATGGCCGAAGACTCGGAGCTGAAGGTTTTGCTGGCTTCGGGAATACCGCGCGAAAAGGTGATCGCGGTGCTGGTGGGTTTTGGCGCTTTTTTGGCGCTGCTGGGCTTTGTCGCCGGCGAGAGCTGGGTTCCCGCCGAGCTGCAAAAATCGCGCAACGTACTGCGCCAGGCCATACTATCCAAGCCGCGCGCGCTATTGCAGCCCGGCACCTTCTTCCGCGATACCTACGGGCGCACCATCTACGTTGGCGACGTCAAAGACAAAGGCTTTAGCCAGGTGCGGGTGATCTCCGCAGGTGAAGTGCTGATAGCAAAACGCGGCAACTTCCAGCCGGGGAAGCTGGTGTTGGAAGGCGGCTTGCGCGTTACCTTCGACCAGTCGCGGCCGCGCACGGTAATAACCTTCGAGCGCGGCACGCTGCCGCTGGAAGACTTCGCCATAAGCCCCCCCAGCAGGCCGTCCGACCTGTCTTTGGCGCAGCTGCGCAAGCGAATGCAGGAATACCGCAAGTTCGGGCGGCCATACTACGCCGAGGCCACCGCCTACTGGCGCAAATGGGCCGAGCCCGCCGCCAGCATCGCTTTTGCGCTCTTCGCGGTGGCGCTGGCTTTCTGGATGCTCGGGGGCAGCCGCAGCCTGGGAATGGTAGGCGTCGTGACACTGACGTTTTTTTACTACGCCACCTGGAGCGTTTTTCGCATCATGGGCGAACAGGGGGTCTTACTTCCCTGGCTGGCGGCGTGGGGCCCCGACCTGCTGTACGCGGGCGCAGCCCTGCTGCTCCTGCTGGGAGGTAAGCGGTGAGGCGGCGCTGGCTGGCGCTGCTGGCGATATTGCTACAGCTGGCGTGGGCGGGCAGAATCCAGGTGCTGCAGGCCGACAGGCTGGAGCTGCACAAAGTGGGAGACCACGAGCTGGTGGTGCTGGTGGGTAAACCGGTGAAAATGCGCCTCGCCGACGGCCGCGAGCTGCAGGCCGACCGCGTGGAGTACGACCGCAAAGAGAAAAGGCTCCTGCTCCTGGGCGACGTTCATTATCTCGACCCTGAAGGGCGCGTTATAGAAAGCGAGCAGATAGAGCTCTATCTGCAGGACGAGAGCATGGACGCCCTGACGGTGCACATGCAAAGCGGCAGGGTTGATTTGTGGGGCCCCGAGGCAACGCGGGTATTGGGGCAGATTATGCTGCGTAACGGCCGCTTCACCCCTTGCGCGCGTTGCGGGCAAGACCCCTACGACTACTGCTTTGACGCCGACAAGGTGGTGCTCTACCCGGGCGACCGCCTCATAGCCTACGGCGTTACCGTACACATCAGCGGTAAAGACGCCTTTCACTTGCCGCTATTGATGCTGCACTTTTCAAAGCGGCGCCCGCGCCTGCAGGTAGGCAACAACGAGAGCGACGGCTGGTTCTTCTCCGCCGACCTGCCGTACGTAACCCAAGGCGGGCTGGGGTTTACTCTTATCCGCTACTTTCAAAAGCGAGGCTGGGGTTTTGGCTTTGATCACTGGGGGGTGGGCGCGGCCTACGAGCACTACCGCGCCCTCTACCTGCCGCCTCTCGCCGGCGCCGAGAAGGGCAGCCTCGAGCTTTTAGGGGACTACCGGCTGGGCGATTCCAAGTTGCGAGACCTCAACTACTTTCAGAGCATCAAGTTTACCTACAAGGACTTGTTCCCCCCAGAAGAGAAGCCGCACTGGGGCCTGCTGGCGGAGTACCGCCTCAAGGAAGACGGCTGGCGCCACGACGTCAGGCTCGAACGTCGCGACCTCGGCGGCCTCAACCGGCTTACCTTTTCGCTTCGCAGCGCCCAAGAAAAGGGCCCCGACCCGCACGCCTGGCTAAGCGTACGCAACTACCTCGACCTGGGCGAAGAGGGCCCAGCCGCGGCGAGGGTTATACCCGAGTTCGGGCTGAAGTGGTTGAGGGGCCTCAGCTACGCCGGTTGGAGCGTAAAGGGCAGCGTCAGCCTGGGTGGTTATTACGACCGCACCAACGAACTCAACCGCTCCGCCCGCGCTCTGGGCAGCTGGGCCAAAGCGGGCAGAATGATAATAGAGCACGTAGACACCTATAAGCCCAGAGCATACTGGCCCGGTTTTAGCGCCTATTTTGAGAACCGTTATCGCGGCTACCTCTACGACAGCGGCGAGAGACAGATACGCTGGCTGGATACCCTGCGCCTGGGGCAGAAGTGGGCCGGTTTCCACCTGCAAGCCGGCCTGAAGCGCAACGTGACGGAGGGGGAAGCCTTTTTCGCCCGCGACTTTCTCAGGCCGGTGCACAGCTTTGACGCCGACGCCTCGCTGAGCTGGATGGTTTTCAATGGCTTGAGCCTGAAAAGCAGCGGCGGCTGGGACATCCAAAATGGCGAATACAAAGAGCTGCGTTCCTCCCTCAACTGGACCTTGGCGCCTTTTTCGCTCTCCGCCAGTCACGTCTACGACCCGCAGAGCGGCTTGCACAAGCTAACCAACGGCCGCTTGGGGCTGCGCCTGGGCGACCTCTCCGCCAGCGCCAGCAGCGGCTACGATTACCAGCGCGGCAAGTATTCCCCCCTCGACATCCGGCTTAGCTATGCCCTCAGCGGCGGCAACGTTTCTCTAAAGCACAGCCACGACCTCAACGAGGGCAGGGCCCGCACAACCAGCTTTTCGCTGGGGCTGCGGCCGGGGACGTCCAGCTATCTCTTCTCCGAAAGCTACAACTACCAGCAAGAGCGTTTGGACGGAAGGCTTTCCGCCGGCTGGGGGCCGTTTTCTCTCAGTTTCAGTCACGCTACTTTCCTGACGGGAGATAGCGGCAGCAGCAATTTTCGTAAGAGCAGTCTCAGCTTCGCCGCCGCCTGGCGTCAGCACAAGCTGACCCTGATAGAGAACTGGAACGGACGGTTGGGCCGTTTCGGTCCCGGCTACTTACAGGTCAGCTCGCGCCTTAGCGACCTGCGCGGCAGCTGGCTGCTCAGCGCGCGCTGGCACCTACCCGAAGACGGCGACGAAGAAACCTACCTGCAGCGCGCCGCCGTCAGCGGAGGGGTGGACTTGTGGAGGCCGCAAAACGACTGGCCCGGGTTGAGCATGCAGGGAGGGCTCGAGTACAAACGCCTCGACGCCAACCGCAAATCTCTAGTCCTGAAAAACTTCGGCCTGACCGCCGCCTGGTACGAATCTCCGCACACCAAGCTGTTCCTGAGCGTGCTGGCAAGCCAAACACTGATCGACGACGACGGTTGGCATGAGATCAAGCCCCGCTTCGTAGTCACCCTCGACCGCTGCTGCTGGGCCATGCAGTTTTCCCTGGACGCCGCCGCACCCGCGGCAAAATTGAGCTTTATTTACGGCGGCAAGAGCAGCCGCTTCCTCTTCGACGATAGCGGTATCCGCCTGCCCTGGAAGGAGTGATGGTGAAAAGGATCGCATTGTTGCTACTACTGGTTCTCAGCGCCTGCAGCGGCACCTCTGAGCCGCCGCTCGATCTGCTGTTAGCCTTTGCTTCTGGTCATCAGATAGTCTTTTATCCACCCGGAAAGGCTGACGCGGCCAGCGTTGGCGACTGGGAGATCGGCGCGGACGTAGTGGACCTGGCCCGGCCGGCCGGCTCTTCGCTGCTCTGGGTGCTGACGCCCCAGCAACTAAGGGCCTACCCCATAAGCGGCGGCGACCTAGCGCACGCACCCGTCTTGCAGGCGCCGCAGCTGAGTTTGGACCTCAACGGCGACTGCGCGAGCGGCCGTTTGCGCCCGGGGGAGAACGCCTTACTGGTCAGCTGCGGCCAAACGGGCGTATGGACCGTTCCTTACGACGCACCCCTGTTGCAAGCGCTGGATACTTCGGGTGACGACCCAGGCACCCTCTACCTGCCCGGCCCCGACGATCAGGTGGCGCGTTTGACGCCTACCCTGAGCGGGTTCAGGCTGCAGTTTCCGGGCGGCGACGGTCTGCAAACCTTCGAGATAAGCAGCGTCAGCAACGCCGAGAACCTGGTGGCCGCCTGGCGCCAAAACGTACTGGCCGTAGCCATGGACGACGGCAGTCAAAGCTACCTCTACACCTGGGACGCCGGCGGCGGCGAAGACCCCAAGCCCTTGGGCGGGCCGCTGGCGCTCCACGGCTTGCGGTGGATAGGTTACCTTGGCGGCGCCGCCGAGGGTTGGCTGCTGGGTTCTGATTCCGGTTACGCCTTGCGTCGCCAGCACAAGAGCGATTTGTTGAGGAATACCCCCGTCGCCCTGGCGACCGTTACTCCCGACGAGTACGCCTACCTGGCCGCCGATGCGAAACTGACCGTTCTGGACCTGCTAGACCCCCAGTTGCAAGAGCACAGTCGTACGCTGACGCTTAGCCCGCGGGCGCTCGTCTACCTGCCCGTGGGAGAATGAGGCCATGAGGCTGCATCATATCGCCATAGCATGTACCGATCTGGATGACGCGCGGCGGCGTTACCGGCTGCTGGGGTACGAAGAAGAGGCGCGACAGGTCATCGCCGAACAGGGGACGACCGCGCTGATGATGTCGGGAGAGGGCGGCAGGATCGAGCTGCTCGAGCCCCTCACGGCAGACACGCCGGTGGGCCGCTTCCTAGAGAAGCGCGGTCCCGGGCTGCACCACCTCGCTTACGCCACCAGCGATATTTACGGCGAGCTGGCAAGGCTGCACGACCTGGGAGCCCCGCTGATAGATCAGGAGCCAAGGAGGGGCTTTGGCGGGCACCTGGTAGCCTTCGTACACCCGCGCTGGTTCGGCGGAGTGCTGGTGGAGCTGGTGCAAGAACCGTGAACGAAAAGTTTTTCCTGGCCCTTTCCATTGCCTGGGCCTTGCTGATATTTATCGCCTCATCGCTGCCGGGAGGCAGCGTGGCGGTCGCCTCGCCCTGGGACAAGCTAGCGCACTTCGGCGCTTACGCGGTACTGGCTTTCTCGTTGCGCTCCGCTGGAGCTCCGGCTAGCTGGGCCTGGTTCTTGGCGGCCGCCTACGGCGTCAGCGACGAGTTTCATCAGAGCTTCATACCGGGTCGCACGCCCTGCGCCGCCGACTGGCTGGCCGACGCACTGGGAGCCTTGGCGGGCTGTGTCTTTAAGTCAAAAATATAGCGCAATTAGCTTAGTGCATAAGAAGCTACACCGCGCAGTATATTTTGGCAAGTTCATTCGCCGCGATAAGCCGAACTCCTCGAAGGGGACCGACCACGGTAAGGGCGGCGTTCTTTTCGTGGCCGGCGGTTCCGTTAACGGCGGGGTATACGGCAGCGAGCCAAGGCTTGCCGAGGACCAGCTGGTCGAAGGGGACCTAGCCGACGACATCGATTTCCGTAGAGTCTACAGTGACGCGGCGGCCTTCATTGGCGCCAACGCCGCCGAGCTGGTCGGGCCCGGATTTACCCCCTTGGGCGTCGTCTAAAAGTAGCTGCTAGTAAAAAGCGCGCCGATTTGGCGCGCTTTTTACTAGCATAAAGGCCTACTTGAGCCCGGCGAGCTTGTAGTTGAGGTCAATGAAGCTCTTCCACTGCTCGGGAACGTCCTCCTCCGGGAAGATCGCCGACACCGGGCAAGCGGGCACGCACGCGCCGCAGTCAATGCACTCCTCGGGGTGAATGTAGAGCATGTCGTATTCTTCGGGCGCTTCGTATATGCACTCGACAGGGCACACGTCTACACAAGCCTTGTCCTTGACGCCTACGCATGGTTCACAAATTATATGGGCCATACCGCACCTCCTTCTGGCGGCCTTTTGAGGGCCTGCCTAGGCCTATTGTAAACAAAAACAGGGAAGTTTTGTCCTATATCGCGACGCGCCCAAAACCCATGATCTGAAAAAAGCGCTCGCGGGTGATGGCCCCCAAAACATTTTCGCCGTCTGTGACTATAACCAGCGGATTTCTCCAGAAAAGCGCAGAAAGCTCGCTGACCGCCACCGCAGCATCTACCACCGGCGCTTTTTCCCAGGGGATGATGTGGTCTGATATCCCCAAGACGCCCCGCGGCTGACCGTCCTCGACCAGTACCGCCACGCGCCCTTCAAAAGACTCGACTTTGTCGATAACGGGCAGCTCCCGGGCGGCGCGACCGGCGGAAGGCGGCGCCGCTATGCCTGCGGTCAGCAGCGTAGTGCAAGGTACCCGCACCGCTCTTTTGGCCGCCCACAAGCTGAGCGTAAAAGTAAAGATGAAAGCAACGCCTTCCAACAGGCCCAGGGGGTTAAAGTCTTCCCACCCCAAACGGCCCTGCCCCTTGAACAGCAGGTGCAGTACGCCCGATACCGCGACCCCGGCCACCAGCGCCGCCAGATAGGCTATGGCCCCCGCCCAACGCAGCTCACGTACCGTGCGCATCGTTTTTTACCTCCAGCCAGGCAAAGTCTTCTTCGCTATCGACATCTACGCCTACCTCTGGATAGGGCGTAATAAGCGCCCGCATCGGTACGCCAAATAGGCGTTCGGCGCGCTTTTCCATCTCCGCGATGGTAAGACGTCCCAGCAGCAGTTTTATCAGAACCCCAACGCCAATGAGACGCGCTAGAGCCAGAGGCTTCTTACGCAGATCGATGATCTTGCGCGCCATGGGTAGGGCGCGCGCGAACAAATCTCTATCGATGATTATTAGGTTGCCACCGGTGAACGTACCGTCGCGCAGCCGCGCGTAGGTACGCCTCATTCCGGGCCAGCGCGCTTCGACGGCCTCTTTGGGAACGATCGGGTAAACCAGAGCGGCGTCGGGCGCGTTTTGCAACAGCCAGACCACGGCTTCGCTGGTGATAAATGGGTTATCGCCGCTGGCTACCAGAATGCGGCCGCTGCCGGCGGCGTTCATCCCGGCTTCTAGGTTGCCCAGCAATGACCCCTGGTCTTTTAACATGACGTCCGGCTGGGGTTGCAGCTCGGCGGCGGGGCCAACGTAGATCAAGCGCTCAATCCCGCCACTGTCTCGCAGGGCTTGCAAGGTGAAATCGACCATTGGCCGCCCATTTATCGGAACCAAGGTCTTGCTGGCCACCCCGGCTGCGGCGGCTAACGGTTCGGCGGGCGAGCCGCCCGCGAGGATTACGGCGTTCACAAACATTACGATAACACCTCCCCCA
>Ga0256833_1000306_pt1 | contig 39383 bp, 60 predicted proteins | sample 356284metaG_FD_190535 | JGI IMG/M metagenome (GOLD analysis project Ga0256833, IMG submission 190535) | Hydrothermal vent microbial communities from Mid Atlantic Ridge, Atlantic Ocean - 356-284 | ecosystem: Environmental > Aquatic > Marine > Hydrothermal vents | place: Atlantic Ocean: Mid... | reverse complement strand
GCCGATCGCTGCGAAGGGGGCTGAGATGCGCGAACTTCAGCTGCGGGATCTCTACGAGCGTTTCCGCGACCCGGCGACCCTCCAGGCTCTTTCGGAACTGATCCATCGAGAGGCCGCCGGACTCAAGCGGCCGATCAACATCATGGAGGTCTGCGGCGGCCATACCCACACCATCATGAAATACGGCCTCAAACAGCTCCTGCCTGAGTCGATCCGCTTCATCCACGGCCCGGGCTGTCCGGTCTGCATCATGCCCAAGGAGCGTATCGATCACGCCTACGCCCTGGCGATGCAGCCGGAGGTGATCCTGGCGACGCTGGGGGACATGATCAAAGTCCCGGGATCGAAGGGCAGTCTCCAGGATGCCCGCAGCCGGGGTGCGGACGTGCGTTTCGTCTATTCGCCTCTGGACCTGCTCAAGATCGCCCGGGAAAATCCCGACAAAAAGGTGGTCTATTTTGCCATCGGCTTCGAGACCACCACTCCCATGACCGCCGCGCTCATCGAGCAGGCGCGCAAAGCGGGCATCGACAATCTGCTCTATCACATCAACCACGTCACCGTGCCCGAACCCATGCAGATGCTCTTGGGCGACCGACGCGAAGCGCAAGAGTCGGGAGAGAAGAGCCGTATCGACGCGTTCATCGGCCCCAGCCACGTCAGCGTTATCGCCGGAGCCAAGATCTACCGTCCCTTCCCGGAGCGCTACGGCCGCCCCGTGGTCGTCAGCGGATTCGAACCGGTAGACGTAATGGAGGGGGTGCTGATGCTGGTGCGCCAGTTCATCCAGGGGCGCTGCGAACTGGAGATCCAGTACAAACGCAGCGTCACCATGGAGGGCAACCTCTCCGCCCAACGCCTGATCGAGAAATATTTCGAGCGTCGCGAAAACTTCCGATGGCGGGGCCTGGGGGAGATCCCCCGCAGCGCCCTGCGGCTCAAAGAGGAGTATGCCCAGATCGACGCGGAGAAGATCTATGCCGAGATCCTTCCCGACGAGCCCATCGACGACCACAAGCTCTGCATCTGCGGCGAAATCCTACGGGGCATGGCCCAGCCCTATGAGTGCAAAGTCTTCGGCAAGGCTTGCAAACCCTCCTCGCCTCTGGGCAGTTGCATGGTCAGCAGCGAGGGGGCCTGCGCCGCCTACTATAAATACGGAGAGTTACTCCACGAAGCGCGAAGGAGCGAAGCATGAACGAAAGTATCACCCTGGCCCAGGGCAACGGAGGAGAGGAGAACCGGGATCTGATCTCCGAGCTCTTTTTCAAACCCTTGGCCAACGAAATCCTGGAGCGCGCCGAGGATGCGGCGGTGATCGAGGGAGGGCGACTCGCCTTCACCACCGATAGCTTCACCGTCAGTCCGCTCTTTTTCCCCGGAGGCGACATCGGCAAACTCAGCGTCTGCGGCACCTGCAACGATCTGGCGATGATGGGAGCGCGGCCCAAGTATCTCACTCTAGGCGTCATCCTCGAAGAGGGCTTCGAGATCGAACAGTTGCGGCGTATCGTGGAGAGCCTGAGCCGAGAGCTGGCTCGAAACGGCGCGTCGGTCGTCGCCGGGGATACCAAAGTGGTCCCCAAAGGCAGCGTGGACGGGATCTTTCTCAATACCTCCGGTATCGGAGAGATCCTCGTACCGGGTATCAGCGCTTCGAACGTCCGCCTAGGAGATGCGATCCTCGTGAGTCGGGATATCGGCCGTCACGGCGCAGCGATCTTCGCCGGGCGGGAGGGGATCGAACTCTCCAGTGCCGTCGAGAGCGACTGTGCATCGCTCTGGCCCATGGTCGAGGCGCTGCTGGAAGCGGGTATCACCCCCCACGCTATGCGCGACGCCACCCGAGGAGGCGTCGCCGCCGCGCTCAACGAATGGGCCGCTTCCAGCGCCGTCTGCCCCCTCATCGACGAAGGAGCCCTGCCCGTCAGCGACGAGGTCGCGGGGATCTGTGAAATGCTGGGCTTCGAGGCGACGGCCCTGGCCAACGAAGGCACCTTCCTCCTGGCGCTTCCTCCCCAAGAGGCGCCCCGAGCCCTGGAGGTGCTGCGCCGATTCGAAGGCAACGAATCCGCCGCCGTCATCGGTGAAGTGGGCGATCGCTACCCCGGCCGGGTCGTTTTGCAGAGCCAATGGGGCACAAGCCGCTTTCTCGAGCTGCCCACCGGCGAACTGCTGCCCAGGATCTGCTGATGCACGAATACTCCATCGTCCAGGCACTCCTCGATCAGTGTGAAGAGCATGCCGCGGCCCACGACGCGAAAAAGATCCTCAAAGTCGTCACTAAAATCGGCGTCCTCAGCGGCGTCGAACCCGACTTGCTGCAGACGGCCTTCGATACCTTCAAGGAGGGGACGATCTGCGAGGAGGCAGAGTTCGTAATCCATCTGCAAAAGATCGTGATCTACTGCCGCCGCTGCAAAAAAGAGAGCACCCTCGAAGAGCTCAATCTTGCCTGTCCCCGTTGTGAAAGTCTCGAAACATCGATCGTCGACGGAGAAGAGATGTATTTGATGAGTCTGGAGATGGAGTAATCAACTAAAAAGAGAAGGTGATGGTGCGGACGGAGAGACTCGAACTCTCACGCCGAAGCACTGGATCCTAAATCCAGCGTGTCTACCAATTCCACCACGTCCGCAGGGCTGGGTGGTACGCCCGTCAGGATTCGAACCTGAGACCGCTCGCTTAGAAGGCGAGTGCTCTATCCAGCTGAGCTACGAGCGCAGAGTATACAGTGGTGCGCCAGAGAGGAGTCGAACCCCTAGCCCTCAGATCCGAAGTCTGATGCTCTATCCAATTGAGCTACTGGCGCAGATGAATTTAGTGGCGATGAAAGATGGGGTGGGTAATGGGTCTCGAACCCACGACCTCCAGAGCCACAATCTGGCGCTCTAACCAACTGAGCTATACCCACCATCCGTTCCAGGAGACTGGAGTATGGTCGGAGTGAAAGGATTCGAACCTTCGACCCCCTGCTCCCAAAGCAGGTGCGCTACCAGGCTGCGCTACACTCCGGTTTCCTGAAAAAGGAGTGCAATGTTAGCCAAACACACCTGAAAAGTCAATGAATATTACTCTTTGATGGGGAGAAACTTTCCGCATCCCTTTTCAGGAGTCCCTCCGAAACTTTTGACCTCTCGGGCTTTGCCCTCTTTGGCAATTTTGGCCCGGTTGCACTCTGCGTGTTTGATGCAGCTTTCGTTGCGGCACCCGATATCTTCGGCGACGGCCATGAGACTCCTTTCGATACAATCTTCGCCGGGATTATAGCACAGGAGCTTTTCGGTGAAATTCGCACTCTCTCTTGCCGGCATCTATCTTTTTATTCTCCTGGGATTTGTGGGAAAACGTCGGTTTGCCGAACGCCTCGATGAGCGCTCTCTGGTGCTGCTCTCAATATACCTTCTCCAGCCGATGCTCGTTTTTTGGGGGATGACGAGACGCCCCATCGACCATAATGTCTGGGAGTCTCCACTCCTTTTCCTCGCTGTGATTGGACTGACGTTGCTGCTGAGCACTCCCCTGGTGCGGCGATTCTTCCGCGACGAGAAGGAGCGCTCCATTGCCCTAGTGGCTGTCATCGTCGGCAATACCGGCAATCTGGGGATCCCCTTGGGTATCGCCCTCTTCGGGGAAGCCTCGGTCATCTATACAAGTATCATCAATCTGGCCAATGTCTTTTTAGTCTATACCGTCGGGGTTTATCTCTATTCGCGGGGATCCTTTTCGATGAGGGAGTCCCTGGGCAATATCATTCGCTTACCGGCGATTTGGTTCGGCCTGGGGGCGATCGCGTTCAATCTCGCGGGTTTTCAGATCCCCGACTCCTTGGAGCAGCCCCTGGAGATGGGGGCTTATACGACGATTGTCCTTCAGTTGCTCATCTTCGGGATCTATCTTGCGACGGTGCGTAAAGAGCAGATCCGATGGCCGCTACTGGGGTTTGTCTCCGGGATCAAGTTTTTCGTGATACCGCTTTTGGCCTTGGCCGTGCTGGGGGCCTGGGCTCCCAACCCCCTGGTACACGACTTGGTATTGTTGGAGCTGGTGGTCCCCATGGCCGTGATGAATGTTAACCTGGCGGCACTTTATCATTGCCGTCCCGACCAGGTAGCCTTTTTGACATTCGCCACCTCTATAGTGTTTCTCTTCTATCTCTTCTGGCTGGCTGAATGGGGATTTCAAAGTATATAAAAGTATATAGAGGATAATTATTATTTTTAAAGAAAATTACTTGACTTTTATCTTCTTCTTGTGCTATCATAACACTATCTCTTGAGCCGGAGAGATACAAGAAGATTTACCGGCAAGAGAAAAGGAGTAGCAATGGCTTGCGACAAACCGACCGAAGCAACCGAAACAAAAACCAATACCACTACAGAGGAGGTAGCGATGGAAGAGAATACCGCAACACAGGCAGGAGTTCTGGTACTGAAAAAGATGCCCGAGTTCAAGATGGAGGCCTTCAATGCCGAGACTGGGCACTATACCGAAGTGAGCAGTGAGGATTACAAGGGCAAGTGGACCGTCGTCTGCTTCTATCCCGCAGATTTTACCTTTGTCTGCCCTACAGAGATCGCGGCGATGAACGCCCATCTTGATACGATCAAGGGAGAGCTGGGCTGCGAAGTCCTGGCAGTTTCCACCGACACGAAGTTCAGCCACAAGCGTTTTGTAGAGACTGAGCCTCTGCTTGAGGGCCTCAAGCTGACTATCGGTGCCGATCCTACTACGGAGGTTGCCCGGAAATTCGGCGTACTGATCGAGGATGCCGGTCTGGCTCTGCGCGGACGTTTCCTGATCAATCCCGACGGCGTGATCGTCGCTCAGGAAGTCCAGGCTCCTCCGGTCGGACGGAATGTAGAGGAGTTCATCCGTCAGATCCGCGCCCATCAGCATGCCTACAAAACCGGCGAAGTCTGTCCCGCAGGCTGGAGACCCGGCAAGAAGACTCTGCCCGTCAACACCGACATCGAGCCGATGACTGGCCGGGTCGGAGACTATATCACTCTCGAAGAGATTCTATCCTAATCATCTCTCCCCGGGTGAGTGCGGCCTTTATGGCCGGCTTCTCATTTTTTCTTCCTTTATACATTTCAGCCGACTGCAAGGTATGTTACAATCGTCTCAGCACATCATTTTAGAGTAAAGATAAGCTCTCATGCCCATTTCCCCGGATCAAAACCTTTCTATCGACTATTCGCTATTAAGGGATATGCCTTGCCTTCTTGCCTTTTCTCATGGGGTGGATTCGACGGCACTTTTTTATCTTCTCAGGGAGAAGGGGATCCGTTGCGACTTGGCTTTTGTCCATTATGGTTTGCGGGCCCAGGCGGATCGGGAGGAGGCCGCGGCGCGGAAGTTGGCCGAGGATCATGGGCTTCGGATATTTGTCGCCCGGGCCCCGTACTGGAAAAGCGGCTTCGAGCGGCATGCCCGTGAATATCGCTACCGATTTTTCGAAGAGATCATTGAGCAAGAGGGGTATCGTACTCTGCTGACGGCTCATCAGCTCAACGACCGATTGGAGTGGCTGATGATGCGCCTGGGGCGCGGAGCCGGAGCTGTAGAATTGGCAGGATTACGGGCCGTTGAGGAGCGCCGGACATCCGGAGGGAAGCGCTACCGTCTCGTGCGCCCTCTCCTTGAGACGAGTCGTCAACAGTTGCAAGCTTATCTCGATCAAAAGGGTTGCGAGTACTTTATCGACGAGAGTAACGAAAGCATGGAGAATGAACGTGCGGGTATCAGAATGCTTTGTCGTGATTATGTAGAAGCTCACCGTGAGGGAATCCGTCGGACTTTTCGCTATTTGAATATGGATCGTGCCGCTTTGGAAGAATGTTGGAAACTCCTTTTTGCCTTCAAAGGGTTGAGAGTTTATCGATTGACAGACCCCGGCTGTGCCTCCCGTGCTGCCGATGAAGGCCTTAAAACACTGGGCTATCTGCTTAGTGCGTCTGAGCGGGAGCTAATCGACCGGGGTGAATCATTGGTAGCCGGAAGAATGTGGGCCGTGGAACGTTATGGAAGCCATCTCTATATTGCTCCCTATCTTGTAGACGAAACTCTTCCAAAAAAATTTAGGGAAGCGTGTAGAGAAGCAAAAATTCCTCCAAAAATCCGACCCTACTGCTATCGGGAAAAAATTTCCATTAATGAGTTGATAGGCAAAATTGCAAAAGATAATAGATGATGAATGTGTGAGGTGATGGCAGAGGGGATGGGATTCGAACCCACGGTAGCTTGCGCTACACACGCGTTCCAGGCGTGCTCCTTCGACCGCTCGGACACCCCTCTATCTTTTGGAGGGCGCCATTATAGCGGAACCGGGCTAAAAAAGCAATATTGCTTCAACGGGAAGTTTTGGCTATAATTTCCGCGCCTTCCCCAGACCTGTGCAACGGGTTCGGGAGACACCGGGTCAGGATGGGAACATAGCAGCCCACCTCCCGCTCCCGTGTGCCGCAGTCATCTGGGGAAGGTATTCGAGCGAAAAAGCAAACATTATTTCTTGACACTTTCATCCTCAATCCATACAATTCCCTATTCATTCAGTATGCTCCATTCATAAAATGGCAAGGCCTCAAAGTCGATCATTCCGATACGAAAACGAAAACGGTTGGAGACGCTTACGACCGTCACATGGCGTGCTCCGCTTTTTTTGAAAGTGCCGTAATGCTGCTGGGCCCGCTTCCAGAACTGCTCTTCACTCTCAAAAGGAGCGGGAAGAATGATCTCTTCACCGGTTTTGAGAAGGTATCCGAGGTTTTCTAGCGCGTGAAATGGAAAGCCGTGTTTGATCAGAGCCAGGGCCACCATGGCGTCGAAAGTGACGGGGAAGGGTTGGCGTTTGTTCAGATAGCGGCTGAGGAGAAAATCGTAGAGGATCAATTTACGACCCGTCCCCTGAGATTCCGGGATGAAATAGAGAATCTTCTCCTCTTCGAAACGACGAATGGTCCGGTATGTCCAATCCTTCGAGATGCGAAAATATTCCCGTGCGGCGGTATAGATCTGGTGGGTGGTGGCTCGCCGCCCCTGAAAGCGAGCCAGGATCAGCAGCAGGCGGCTCTCCTGGTCATCATATTTCTCATAGAAGAGCTCGCGCAGTTTCAAAAGTGCCGACGGCGGCGTCGTGCGGGAGACGGAAGGAAGCGTTCCCAGCTTCAAGAAACGATTGAAAGTCTGGGTGGGAGAGTGCCCCCGGTCAAAGCCGAGAAACTCTTCGTAATCCAGGGGGAAAAGTTCGTATCGGGGCAACGGCATATCCGCCGAAAAAGCACGGGAGACAAGGATAAGCTCCTCCGCCCTTGGCAGACGATCTAGAAAACCTTCAAACCAGTGATCGATAACCAATGTAGGAATCTTCTCCCCGGTCAAATACTCTTCAAGCATATCTGCATCGATATCCTCCAGAGCAAAAACAGGGTCTTGAGCGTCAAGGTAGAGCCAGCTCTCCGGCGGCCGATCCTTGAGCCAGTCCAGGACAAGGGCACTTTTCCCTGTCGCCCGGGCACCGAAAATAGCGAAAGGGCCGCGCTCGGGTAGCTGGAGTTTCCGAGGGTAAAAAAGATCATTTTGAGGCTTCTGATCGTAAAACGAATCGAGGATTTCCATATTCTTTCCTTTTATGAAGGAAACATTTTTGAAAACTATAGCGCTTTTGCACTGAAAATAAAGGAAAAAGAGCCCGGTCTTCTGTATAATCACGTTCCCAAAAAAATATGTCGGGCGACCGGCGAGTTCTTTAGATAAGGAAAAAAATGGAAAAGATTCGATTGAAGCTTAAGGCTTACGATCACCGTGTTCTGGACCGCTCCGTGGCTTCCATTGTGGATGCCGTACGCCGTACGGGCGCCGAGCTTCGGGGGCCTATCCCTATGCCCACGAAGATCAAGCGCTATACGGTGCTTCGCTCTCCTCACATCAATAAGGATAGCCGCGAGCAGTTTGAGATTCGCATTCACGCCCGGATGATCGATATCGTCTCCGCTACCAGTGAGACGATCGATTCACTGATGAAACTGGATCTGGCTCCCGAAGTGGAAGTCGAAATCCGGTCGATGGATAAGTAAGGAGTAAGGGATGGAATTTATCGTAGAAAAAATCGGCATGAGCCGTACCGTTGATGTTCCCAGCGTTCCCGTAACGCTCCTGAAAGTCGTTGAAGCGAAAGTGTGTGAGGTTCGCGAAGACGGTAAGGCTCTGGTCGCCTATCATAGCGGCAAGAAGATCAACAAGGCGGTCGAAGGACAGCAGAAGAAATACGACATCGCCAAAGAGTTCAATAAATTTATGACCCTCAAGGTTGCCGATGGCACCGAGCCCGGTGACTTGAGTACTGAGCCTCTGGCCAACGCCAGCGTCGTCAAGGCCTCCTTCAACAGCAAGGGCCGCGGATTCAGCGGAGTCATGAAGCGCCACAACTTCGCCGGAGGCCCCGGTGCCCACGGAAGCCGCTTCCACCGGGCTCCCGGATCTATCGGTATGTGTGAATGGCCCGGCCGCGTTCAGCCTGGTCAGAAGATGCCCGGCCAGTATGGAAACAAAAAGACGACCGTCAAAAACGAAGTGATCTCCTTCGATGCCGAGAACGGCATTCTGGTGCTCAAAGGAGCCGTACCCGGCCACAAGGGCGCCCGTGGAGTAGTAAGGATTGTCAAATGAGTAACGCAACTGTGATCAAAACAACGGATCTGCCCCAGGCGTTCCTGGAGGTACATCCTCATAACCTCTATCTCTACTGCAAAGCCTACGCGGCGAACCTGCGTGCCAATACGGCTCAGACCAAGAACCGCTCCGCCGTCAGCGGCGGTGGCAAGAAGCCCTTCGCCCAAAAAGGCGGCGGACGGGCACGGCAAGGCTCCATCAGAGCTCCCCACTTCCGGGGCGGCGGGGTCGTTTTCGGTCCCAGTACGGATCGGAACTACACCCAGAAGGTCAATAAAAAGCAGAAGCGTCTGGCGCTGATGCACGCTCTGGCGGAAAAAGCAGCCAACGAGAAACTTTTCGTCGTTGACACTGTTGTCATCGAGAGCGGCAAAACCAAGGATGCCAAGGCTTTCGTCGACTCTTTTGATCAGCGTGATCTGCTGGTAGTCAAAGAGATGATCGACGACAAGACCTTCCTGGCATTCCGCAACCTGCAGCAGAGCTATCTCATCGAAGAGAACGAGCTCAACGGATACCTGGCCGCGGCATATCACGCCATCGTGATTGAAAAAGCCGTCTGGGACAAACTGACAAACGAGGGTTAAGGCATGGCAGATATTACAGACATCAAAGCAATTATCTATACGGAAAAGACCCTGGGTCTGCAGGAGGAAGGCGTGATTGTCGTTCAGACGACGCCCCGAATGACCAAGAATGGCCTCAAAGAGGTCTTCAAAGAGTATTTCGGCATCAAGCCCCTCAAGGTCAACTCCATGCGGGTCAACGGGAAAGTCAAGCGGTTTAAGGGAGTAGAAGGCAAGCGTGCCGACAGCAAAAAGTTTTACGTCAAGCTCCCTGAAGACGCCAAGATCGAAAGCCTAGCGGTATAAGGGGATAGCGATGGCAATTAAAACATTCAAACCGACCACACCTTCCCGTCGTTTTATGACGGTCCTGGACAGCAGCGATATCACCGCCAAGGCGAGTGTGCGCTCTCTGCTGAAAAAACTCCCCCGCAAAGCGGGCCGCAACAATAATGGCCGGATCACTTCCCGTCACAAGGAAGCCGGAGCCAAAAAGCTCTATCGGATCATCGATTTCAAGCGCAATAAGTTTGGTGTCGAAGGTCGCATCGCCACCGTCGAGTATGATCCCTATCGTAACTGCCGGATCTGTCTCGTCAACTATATTGACGGCGAGAAGCGCTACATCCTCCAGCCCAAGGGCGTCAAAGTGGGTGATGTCGTTATGGCGGCCGAAGCAGGCTTGGATATTAAGCCCGGCAATGCCATGAAGCTCAAGAACATCCCCGTCGGTACCCTGGTCCACAACATCGAAATGAATCCCGGTCAGGGCGGGAAAATCGCCCGGAGCGCCGGAGGATATGCCCAGATTATGGGTCGGGACGGCAAGTACGTCTCTCTGCGCCTGCCTTCCGGTGAGATGCGCTACATTCTTGGTGAGTGTATGGCGACTGTCGGCACCATCGGCAACGAAGACTTCGCCAACATGGTCATCGGAAAAGCCGGACGGAACCGTCACCGCGGTATCCGCCCCCAGACCCGCGGTTCGGCGATGAACCCCATCGACCACCCCCACGGAGGTGGTGAAGGGAAGACCAACTCCGGTCGTCATCCCGTCTCTCCTTGGGGTATGCCGACCAAAGGGTACAAGACCCGCCGCAAGAAGGCCAGCGACAAGCTGATCATCTCACGCAAGAAGAAAAAGTAAGGGATAAGTATGGCACGATCACTGAAAAAAGGTCCGTTTATCGACGACCATCTGATGAAAAAGGTCCTCAAAGCAAAAGAGGAGGGTTCCAACAAGCCCATCAAAACCTGGTCACGCCGCTCGGTCATCTTCCCCGAGATGATCGGCCTGACCATCAACGTCCACAACGGGCGACAATTTGTTCCCGTCTACATCACGGAGAACCATGTCGGCTACAAACTGGGTGAATTTGCCCCCACCCGCACATTCAAAGGACACAAAGGTAGTGTCCAGAAGAAGGTAGGTTGATCATGAGCAGAGCAGTACTCAGATATGTCCGCGTCTCTCCGACTAAAGCGCGGCTGGTTGCCCGGGAAGTCCAAGGGATGAACGCAGAGCTGGCCCTGGCCGCTCTTGATTTCATGCCCAACAAGGCTGCCGGAATCATTTCCAAAGTCATCGCCAGTGCCGTGGCCAACGGTGACTACGAGCCTGAAGAGGTGGTGATCACCTCTTGCCGCGTTGACAAAGCCGCCGTGATGAAACGTTGGCGTCCCCGGGCTCGCGGAACCGCGACACGCATTCTCAAACCCACCTCCCACATTATCGTGGAGGTAGCGGAAGCCGGAGCCGAAGCTCCCAAAGCCGAGAAGAAGCCTGCAGAAAAGGCCACGAAGAAGGGAACGTCCACGAAGAAGGAAGCTCCCGCCGAGACGGCGGCCAAAGCCGCAGCCAAGGAAGCGGTCAAAGCGACCGAAAAGAAGGGCGACGATCTGACCAAGATCAAAGGAATCGGCAAAGCCTACCAGCAAAAGCTCAACGATGAAGGCATCTACACCTACGAGGATGTAGCGAACATGAGTGAAGAGCAGATCGCCATGATGGAGGAGAAATACAGCTTCAAAGGCGATTTCAAAGAGTCGGTAGCCGATGCCAAAAATATCCTCAATACAAAGGAAGCGTAAATGGGTCAGAAAGTCAATCCTATCGGTCTTAGACTGGGAATTAACCGCAACTGGGAGTCTCGATGGTATCCCGCCAAGGACCGCGCTCCCTCTTTTGTCGCCGAAGACTACAAAATTCGTAAGTTCCTGAAAAAGGAGCTTTTCTATGCGGGGGTGAGCAATATCATCATCGAGCGGACGGTGAAAAAGATCCGTATCACCATCGTTACCGCCCGTCCCGGTATCATCATCGGAAAGCGCGGCGCGGATATCGAAAAGCTCAAGGCCAATCTTCAGAAGATGCTGGGCAAAGAGGTCGCCATCAATATCAAAGAAGAGAAGCGCCCTCAGGCCTCCGCTCAACTGGCGGCGGAAAACATTGCCACACAGCTGGAGCGCCGTGTTGCGTTCCGTCGTGCGATGAAAAAGGCGATTCAGGGTGCCCTCAAGTCTGGAGCCAAAGGAATCAAGGTCCAGGTCGCCGGTCGTCTCGGCGGTGCCGAAATGGCGCGGACCGAGTGGTATCTCGAGGGCCGTGTCCCTCTGCATACCCTGCGGGCCAAGATCGACTACGGTTTTTCCGAAGCACTGACCACCTATGGCAACATCGGCGTTAAAGTCTGGATCTTCAAAGGCGAAGTGCTTCAGAAAGGTATCCAGGCCGAGCCCAAGGAAGAGCGTCGCAGCCGTAAACCCAGAAGAAGAGGTGAATAATCATGCTGATGCCCAAAAGAACCAAGTGGAGAAAGCAGCAGAAGGGCCGCAACCGCGGTAAATCCTTCCGTGGAAATAGAATCGAGTTTGGCGAATTTGCCATCAAAGCAACGGAAGCAGGGCGTATCGACTCTCGGCAGATCGAGTCGGCCCGTATCGCCATGACCCGTCGGGTCAGCCGGACCGGGAAAACTTGGATCCGGGTTTTCCCCGACAAGCCTTTGACCAAGAAACCTTTGGAGACCCGGATGGGTAAAGGTAAGGGAGCCGTCGAGAAGTGGGTGATGAATATCAAGCCCGGCCGGATCATCTTCGAGATGGCGGGTGTCCCCGAAGCGTTGGCTCGGGAAGCTCTGACTCTGGCTTGCCATAAGCTTCCTTTCAAGACGAAAATCATTTCAAGGGAAGAGAGCAATGAAATATACTGATTTGCAAGATAAGAGCGTCCAAGAGCTGGAGACGCTGCTCAAAGAGAAAAAGCTGGAAGTTTTCACCCTTCGGGCGAAGCTCAAGACAATGCAGCTGACCAACACCAGTGAGCTGAGAGCGGCCAAAAAAGATGTCGCAAGAATCATGACGGCGTTGAGTGCCGCAAGATCCAAGTAAAGGGTAGAGCATGCCGAAAAGAGTCATTTCAGGAACGGTCATCAAGAAGGCCGGAGACAAAACCGCCACGGTACTTGTAGAGCGGAAAGTTCTGCACCCTCGCTACCACAAGACCGTTAAGCGTTTCAAAAAGTATTTGGTACATGACGAGAAGAACGAAAGCAATATCGGAGATACCGTCAGCGCAATCGAGTGCCGACCGCTGTCGAAGAACAAAGCGTTCCGACTTCTCGAAATCGTTGAGAGAGGAGAGGGCTGATGATTCAGAGTTTCACCCGTCTAAACGTCGCGGACAACAGCGGCGCAAAAGAGATTATGTGCATCAAAGTTCTGGGGGGATCGAAGCGGCGTTATGCCAGCGTCGGAGACGTGATCGTCGCTTCTGTCAAGAAAGCACTTCCCAACGGAAAGGTCAAAAAAGGTAAGGTCGTCAAGGCCGTGGTCGTGCGGACCAAAAAAGAGATCCAGCGTGAAAACGGGTCTCTGATTCGCTTCGACGACAATGCCGCCGTCATCATCGACGACAAAAAAGAGCCTATCGGCACCCGGATCTTCGGGCCAGTCAGCCGTGAGACGCGCTATGCTGGCTTCATGAAGATCGTATCGCTCGCACCGGAGGTATGGTAATGGCAAAGAAATTTAAGATCAAAAAAGGTGATCAGGTCATGATCATCGCCGGTGACGACAAAGGCAAGACCGGCGAGGTCCTTCGGGTCCTGCCCAAGAAAGACGCCGTCATCGTCGCTGGCTGCAAGACCGTCCGCAAGGCGGTTAAGCCCAGTGAGGAGAACAAAGAGGGGGGCTTCGTCACCAAAGAGATGCCCATCCATATCTCCAACGTCAAGAAAGTGGAGGGCTGAAGATGAGTCGGATGAAAGAGAAATACGCAAGCATCGTTCCCGCACTGCGGGAAGAGCTGGGGATCCAGAACGTCATGCAGACGCCCAAGTTGGAAAAGATCGTCATCAGCGTCGGTGCCGGTGAAGAGGGCAAGGACAGTAAGCTCATCCAGAATATGGCCGATACCATTAGCCTTATCGCCGGACAGCATGCCGTCATCACCCTGGCCAAGAAGTCCGTCGCAGGCTTCAAGGCCCGAGAAGGCGCTCCCAGCGGAATCAAGGTTACCCTGCGCGGTGAGAATATGTATAATTTTCTGGACAAACTGATCTCCATCGCCCTCCCCCGGGTGAAGGACTTCCGTGGTGTGCCCCGCAAAGGATTTGATGGACGCGGAAACTACAACTTCGGTCTCGACGAGCAGCTGATGTTTCCCGAAGTGGTCTATGACAATATTATGAAGACCCACGGTATGAACATCACGATTGTCACCAGCACCGACGACGACAAAGAGGCATTCGTCCTGCTAGAGAAGCTGGGCATGCCGTTTGCGAAAGGGAGAAAATAATGGCAAAGAAGTCTATGATCGCCAAGCAGAAGCGCAAGCCCAAGTTTGCGGTTCAGGCATACACCCGCTGTAACATTTGCGGCCGTCCCCACTCTGTATACAGAGATTTCGGGATCTGCCGGATTTGTCTGAGAAAGATGGCCTCTGAAGGTCAGATTCCCGGCATGCGTAAAGCTAGCTGGTAAACAAGGAGTAAAAGATGATGACAGACATTATTGCAGACTCTCTTACTCGGATCAGAAACGCAGCTCAACGCAGGCTGGAGACGACCGAACTTCTCCACTCCAAAATGATTGAGTCCATCGTTGCGATCCTGGTTGAGAAGGGTTATCTGGAGAGTTATTCGGTCGAGGAAGATGGCAACAAAAAGACTATCAAAATAGTGCTCAAGTATGACGACAACGGTCAGAGCGTGATCAACGAGATCAAGAAAATCTCCAAGCCCGGTCGTCGTATCTACAAGGGCAAAGAGGAGATCAAGCGTTTCAAGAACGGATATGGAACGTTGATCGTATCCACCAGTGCCGGCGTGCTTCCCAATGATGAAGCCTACAAGCAGGGCCGCGGTGGCGAAGTCATCTGCAGCATCTGGTAAGGAGGAAACATGTCACGCGTAGGAAAAGTACCCGTCACCGTTCCCTCCGGAATTGAGGTGAAGATCGAAGGAACCGAGTTGGTCGCCAAAAAAGGCAACCTGGAGAAGCGCTTGGAGACGCACGGACGCGTCAATGTAGAGGTCAAAGACAACGAGGTGGTCTTTACCCGAAAGGATGACTCCAAAGAGTCCTCCGCCTTTTGGGGGACCTACCGCTCTTTGTTTAACAACATCGTCATCGGCCTGGATCAGGGATTCAAAAAATCCCTGGAGATCAACGGGGTCGGCTACCGAGCAAACGTCAAGGGAAAGACTCTGGAACTCCAATTGGGATTCTCCCACCCCGTCCTGTACGAGATTCCCGAAGGGATCGAGATCAAGGTGGAGAAGAACTTGATTCACGTCAGCGGAACCGACAAACAGCAGGTTGGACAGGTCGCGGCGGAAATCCGCGGATTCCGGCCGCCCGAGCCTTACAAAGGCAAAGGTGTCAAATACACCGATGAAGTGATCATCAGAAAAGCCGGTAAAGCGGCAGGTAAGTAAGGAGCGAGCAGATGTTGAAAAGTATTCAGAAACAGAAAAACAGAATGTACGCTCAGCGCAAGGCGCGCGTCCGGGGCAAGATCCACGGCACCTCCGAGTTGCCCCGTCTGACGGTCTTCCGCTCCAACAAACACTTCTACGCTCAGGCGATCGATGACGATCGGGGCCATACCCTCGCTTATGCCGACGGCCGAAAGCTGGGCCTCAAGGCGACCAAAGAGGATGTAAAGAAAGTCGCGGCCGATATGGCAGAGAAGCTCAAAGCCGCCGGCATCGAGCGGATTGTTTTTGACCGCAACGGCTATCTCTATCACGGCGTAGTCGCGTCCTTTGCCGACGCTCTCCGGGAAGCCGGGATCAAGTTTTAAGGAAGCGTAAATGGAAAACATTAATAGAGAAGATTTTGAAGAAGTCGTCGTCAACATCGGGCGGGTAACTAAGGTCGTCAAGGGTGGACGCCGTTTCCGCTTCACGGCACTGGTCGTCATCGGTGACCGAAAAGGTACCATCGGATACGGATACGGCAAAGCCAAAGAAGTGCCCGATGCCATCAAAAAGGCCGTCGACGACGCCTTCAAGAACCTGGTGACCGTCAAGGGAATCAAGGGAACGACCATTGCTCACGACATCGAGCACAAGTACAACGCCAGTCGGATTGTTTTGCGCCCGGCCAGCGAAGGTACCGGTGCCATCGCCGGAGGTGCGGCCCGTCCCGTTATCGAATTGGCCGGCATCAAGGATGTCATTGCCAAATCCATCGGGTCCAACAACCCCAACAACCTGGTACGCTGCACCATCGAAGCGTTGGCCAGAATCAAAGGTTAAGGAGCAATCATGGGTCTGCACAATCTACAGCCGGCACCCGGCTCGACACATAGCAAAAAACGCGTAGGCCGAGGCCAGGGATCCGGTACCGGAAAAACCGCCGGTCGCGGTCAAAAAGGCCAAAAGTCCCGGACAGGCTACAGCCGCAAACGGGGCTTTGAAGGTGGGCAACAGCCTCTCTACAAGCGCCTTCCGAAAGTTGGCTTCACCTCCCGGGTAGAGAAGCCGTATGTCATCAATGTCGATCGTATCAAAGCGGTTGCGGAACTGGAGGAGATTACCCTCGAAACCATCCGTGGTGTCCACAAACTGGGCAAAAACGTCACACGCGTTAAACTTATCGGCAGCGGGGCCAAAGAGCTTGCTGCCAAGATCAAGGATGATGCCGTTACTACCAGCAGGAAATAACGATGGGAAATGCTTTGACTCAGAAAATCCTCATTACGCTGGGATTTCTCTTCGCTTATAGAGTTTTAGCATATGTTCCGATTCCAGGCGTCGACCTGGACGTGATCAAGAGCTTTTTCGATCAAAATGCCAACAATGCCCTCGGCCTTGCCAATATGTTCAGTGGTAACGCACTACGCCGAATGTCCATCATCTCCCTTGGAATCATGCCCTACATTACCGCCGCCATCGTCATGGAACTGCTTGCAGCCACCTTCCCCGCACTCGGGCAGATGAAGAAAGAGCGTGACGGTATGCAGAAATATATGCAGATCATCCGATATGGCACTATCCTCATTACGGTCGTGCAGGCAGTGGGCGTATCCTTCGGTCTTCAGGCCATGAAGGGAGCCGGCGGACAGAGTGCGGTGATGATCGACCCGACACACTTTGTGATCCTGGCGGTCTTTTCGATGCTGACGGGAACCATGCTTTTGATGTGGTTCGGGGAACAGATTACCCAAAAAGGCGTCGGAAACGGCATCTCCCTCATCATCTTTGCAGGGATCGTCTCCGGGATTCCCGCCGCTATCAGCAACACGATTGCCGCGGTGAATTCCGGAACGATGAACTTCCTGGTCGTGTTGGCGATTCTTGCTATCATGATCGTCACGATCCTTGTGATCATCTATGTGGAGCTCGGTGAACGCCGGATCCCCATCAGCTACTCTCGCAAGACCATTATGCAAAACCAGCACAAGCGAGTCATGAACTATATCCCGGTGCGGGTCAACCTCTCGGGAGTTATTCCTCCTATATTTGCCAGTGCCGTGCTGATGTTCCCCCTGACTCTCCTTCAGGCGAGTACCAACAAGTGGGTAACAGCCGTAGCCGATATCCTCCATCCCGGCGGATTGGTTTACAACACCATTATGTTCCTGCTGGTAATCTTCTTTGCCTTTTTCTACGCGTCGATTGCCTTCAATGCCAAAGATATTGCCGACAACCTGAAACGTCAGGGCGGTTTTATCCCCGGCGTGCGGCCCGGTGAACAGACTGCGGCGTTCCTCAACGATGTCGCCAGCAAACTGACGGTCTGGGGATCGCTCTATCTGGCAATTATTTCAACTCTGCCCTTCATTCTGATCAACAGTCTGGGTGCTTCCTTCTATTTCGGCGGTACCGCTGTACTGATCGTCGTTCAGGTGGCGCTTGATACGATGCGTAAGATTGAGGCCCAGCGGACAATGAATCAGTATGAAACACTTGGAAACGTAGGTCTCTGATGGCCATTGCGCTTCGAAAACCTGAAGAGATTGACAAGCTTCGCCGCGCCGGTGCGATTGTCGGCCAGACCCTGGAATATCTCCGGGGGGTTGTCAAACCCGGTATGAGTCTTAAAGAGATTGACGCCTTGGGTGAAGCGTTTCTCCGTAAATTAGGCGCCGAACCCTCCTTTAAAGGTCTATACGGCTTTCCTGCCGCCGTCTGTACTTCAGTGAATGAAGTAATTATTCACGGTATTCCGACCGATTATAAAGTACAGGAGGGAGATATTCTCGGTTTGGATATCGGTACACAACTTGAGGGCTATTACGGCGATGCTGCGATTACGATGCCCGTGGGGAAAGTCTCTGCCGAGGATGAACGCCTCATAGCTTGTTCCAAAGAAGCACTCTATGAAGCGATTGATGCGATCCGGCAGGGAATGCGTTTCAAGGAGCTTAGTGCGGTCTTGGAAGAGGCGATTACCTCCCGGGGCTTCGTGCCGTTGCGCAACTATTGCGGCCACGGCATTGGAACGAAACCTCATGACGAACCCAACATTCTCAACTATGTGGAGGGCTCACCCAAGCAGGGCCCCAAGATCAAAAACGGTATGGTTTTCTGTCTGGAGCCTATGGTCTGCCAGCGCAGCGGCGAGCCCGTCGTGCTGGAAGATGAATGGTCGGTCGTCAGCGAAGATGGCCTTCGTGGCAGTCATTATGAACACGAAATTGCCGTCGTCGAGGGCAAAGCGGTCATCCTGACCCTTCCCTGAAACAGTATCGAGAGATGAGAGAAAGGATAGAACATGGCAAAAGATGATGTAATCGAAATCGATGGTAAAGTGATCGAGGCGCTCCCTAATGCGACCTTCCGCGTGGAGTTGGATAACGGACATGTGGTGCTTTGCCATATTGCAGGAAAGATGCGAATGCACTACATCAAAATTCTCCCGGGGGACCGGGTGAAAGTGGAACTGACCCCTTACAGTCTGGACAAGGGGCGCATTACCTTCCGCTACAAGTGAGCCGCTCGGCAATAGAATAAAGTCTGATCCTCGGAAAAAGCTCAGCATTTTATAAAATTATTTTCGATATAATCCCTTCCCCAAAATCCGCATACTCAATGCGGAGAGTAGGCACTGCGTGAAGAATCTTTGTCGAAGTGGCACCGCTTCGCCAAGGATTGGTTCGAAGAGACTCTCATCGATCCACACGTCAATACCGGTGCAAAACAGAACAGGAGAACCCTATGAAGGTTAGACCCTCGGTGAAAAAGATGTGTGATGATTGCAAGATCATCAAACGCAAAGGCGTCGTTCGCGTGATTTGCAAAAATCCCAAGCATAAACAGAGACAAGGATAAGTATGGCACGTATTGCAGGTGTTGACTTGCCCAAGAGCAAGCGTATGGAGTATGCCCTGACTTATATCTACGGGATCGGTCTGACGAGCTCCCGGAAGATCCTCGATGCTACCGGTATCAGCTACGACAAGCGCGTTCATGAGCTGACCGACCAGGAGGCGGCAACGATCCGGAAAGAGATCCAGGAGAACTACATGGTGGAGGGAGACCTCCGCAAGAAGGTGATGATGGATATCAAAACCCTGATGGATCTCGGTAACTACCGGGGGCTTCGTCATCGTAGAGGACTGCCTGTCCGCGGACAGAAGACCAAGACCAACGCCCGGACCCGCAAGGGCAAGCGTAAAACCGTCGGCGCAGCATAAGGAGCAGTAGACTATGGCCAAGAAAAAGATCAAAAAAAGCGTAGCGCGGGGTGTTGTCTACATCGCCGCGACCTTCAACAACACCGTCATTACCGTGACGGATGAGATGGGCAACGTTCTGACCTGGAGCAGCGCAGGAGCGCTTGGCTTCAAAGGAAGCAAGAAGTCCACGCCCTATGCGGCCCAACAAGCGGTCGAAGATGCGATGAGTAAGGCGAAAGAGTACGGGATCAAAGAGGTCGGGATCAAGGTCCAGGGACCCGGTTCCGGGCGTGATACAGCCGTCAAGTCCGTCGGAGCGATCGAAGGGATCCGTGTCATCTGGTTCAAGGATATTACACCGCTCCCTCACAACGGATGCCGCCCGCCCAAGAAGCGCCGCGTCTAAGTATCGGTTGTTCGTCAAGCTGAGAACTGAAATAATTTAGAGAAAAACGTCAAAAGGTAACAAGATGGCAAGATATAGAGGTCCTAGAGAAAAACTGGAGCGCAGACTCGGAGTCGATCTCGGTCTGAAAGGCGAGCGCCGTCTCGCCGGCAAGAGTGCGCTGGAGAAGCGTCCTTATCCTCCCGGGCAACACGGACAGCGTCGGACGAAAATCAGCGAATACGGCCTGCAGCTTCGAGAGAAGCAGAAAGCCAAATTTATGTACGGAGTCAGCGAGAAGCAGTTCCGTGCGATTTTCCAGGAAGCCAACCGTCGGGAAGGCAATACCGGAGAGCTGTTGGTACAACTGCTTGAGCAGCGCCTGGATAACGTGGTCTATCGGATGGGTTTTGCCACGACTCGGGCCTTCGCTCGTCAGCTGGTCAATCACGGACACATCCTCGTCGACGGTAAGCGTGTCGATATCCCCTCCTACCGTGTGAAACCCGGTCAGAAGATAGAGGTGCGGGAAAAGAGCAAGAACAATCCCCAGATCCAGCGTTCCATGGAGCTGACCAATCAGACAGGAATCGTGGAATGGGTCGATGTGGACAAGGAAAAACTTTTCGGAATTTTTACTCGCATTCCCGAGAGAGAAGAGATTTCCATTCCGGTCGAAGAGCGTCTAATCGTCGAGCTTTACTCCAAATAATCAATAGTATAAAGGCTGGCTAATGAGAAAAATCAAAACAGCGCCTTTTCTACCGACCGAGGTAGAAATCAACGAGCTCAGCGAGACTCGGGCGCAAGTCATCGCCTATCCCTTTGAAAGCGGGTATGCCGTGACCTTGGCCCATCCGCTTCGGAGACTGCTCCTGGGAAGCTCCATCGGCTATGCCCCGATCTCTCTGAAGATCGAAGGAGCGGCTCACGAGTTTGACTCCATTCGGGGGATGCATGAGGATATCGCAGTCTTTATCCTCAATCTCAAGAATATCCGTTTCCGGATCAAGGAGGGATTGGATCGCGCCGTGGTTAGCTACAGTTTTGGCGGTCCCAAAGAGATCAAGGCCGGCGATCTGGCCAACGAGCAGGTCGACGTGGTCAACCCCGATCTGCCTCTGGCAACGCTCAACGAGGACGGGGAATTGAATTTCACCCTGGAGATTGCCAAAGGGATCGGTTATGTTCCCAGCGAAGATCTTCGCGAAGAGGTAGACAGCAGTGCGATTACGCTGGACGCCTTTTTTACCCCGGTGCGCAAAGCCAACTACAGCATCGAGAATGTTCTGGTGGAAGACAATCCCGACTACGAGAAGATCATTTTCGAGATCGAGACCGATGGGCAGATCACCCCGGTAGAGGCTTTTGCCAATGCTCTGGAGACGATGCACAGTCAAATGTCGGTGTTTAATCAGGTGCTCGATATCAATCTGGAGCGTAGTAGCACGCCTGCATCTGCCGGTGAATTAAAAGCCTATCTTGTTCCGGTCGATACTCTTGGTCTCAGTGCTAGAAGCTTCAACTCCCTTGACCGTGCCGGGATCAAATACCTCGGTGAACTGGTCCTTATGGGTGAGAATGAGATCAAAGAGATCAAAAATCTCGGTAAAAAGTCCCTCGACGAGATTCAACAGGTCTTGGCTGAGCACGGTTTTGGCGAAGAGTTTGAACTGGACGAAGAGACACGAGCGGCTCTGAGCAAAAAAATAGCACAACTCAAAGAATAATAAAGGACAGCCATGAGACATAGACATGGATACCGCAAACTGGGCAGAAAATCCCAGCACAGAGCGGCATTGCTGAAAAACCTGGCCATCGCTCTGACCGAGCATGGACGGATCGAGACGACCCTTCCCAAAGCGAAGGAACTTCGTAAGTATTATGAGAAGCTGATCACCAAAGCGGCGGAGGGAGACTTCAACGCCCACCGTGCAGTTTTTGCCCAGCTTCAGGATAAGGCCAGCACCAAGAAGTTGGTCGAAGAGATCGCGCCCGAATACAAAGAGCGCAACGGGGGTTACACCCGGATCATCAAGACCCGTGTCCGTAAGGGCGATGCTGCAGAGATGGCGATTATCGAACTGGTCTGACTTCTGCTATAATGCCCCCGGTTTTTCCGGGTTGATAACTTTCAAAAGCGCCCATAGCTCAGCTGGATAGAGCGTCGGATTCCGGTTCCGAAGGTCGGGGGTTCGAATCCTCCTGGGCGTACCACCTCCCCTAAGAACAAAAGCTTCCAATGCAACATAGGTAGCCTCCATATCATCCGATTTATGCTTATATAATTTATGCATGTGCTACAATTAATTGAATAGAATATGAAAGTGAGGATGCATGAGCAATAAAAGAGTTTTACTGCAAAGAGCCGAAGAACAATTTCTCAATCATGAATACGATAATGCCCTCAAGATTTATAGTCTGCTGCTGCAGGATTATCCCCAGATGAAAGATGCCAGGGTTGGAGTCTTTCTCAGCGATATGGGGCTGGAGAGCGACGAAGACGCCCAGGCACTTTTTGACTACTATCAGGCGATCAAGGATTCCAGCGACGATGCAGAGCGAATCATTGACGAACTGATGCAAACTATTACGGCGACAAGAGTCGTGATCCAGGAACATCTCTTGGGCGGACTGGAAGAGGCGGCGATAGAAGACGGGGTCCGATACAGTGATTTCGTCAAACTGATCGAAGAGAAAGGCAGTTTCAAAGAGGCTTTTGAAGATATTATGTTTTCGACACGGGTCGTCATTCGGACGCGGGAGGAGTTTATCGACTTTATCCGTCGTCTGGTTGATGCGGATTATCAGGAGATGGCCGCAGGATATCTCGACTCCCTGGCTGAGAGCTTTGGACCCGATCAGGAGATCTACGCACTTTACCATCTGATTCAAAAGCCTACGAAGTGAAGCTCGCCTCTCCCATTAAGGGTTATCGCAACCTGACAGACGACACCCAGGAGTGGGAAGAGGGAGATCTCCTCCTTGCAACGGCTCAGAATGCACCGTACAGGGAGGGGAAAGAGTATCCCTCCATCACTCCGACAGAGCTGATTAAAGCGTGGGGCGTGGGGGACTTGAAGGTTGTCGGGGTCACCGGGACCAACGGCAAGACCACGACAACGGCACTGATCTATTCACTTCTGATCGACCTGGGACACTCCTGTGCCCTGCAAGGGACTCGAGGGCTTTTCGTCGATGATCGGCCGATTGAAGCGAAGCATATGACGACGCCGTCGATTTTCGAGACGCTTTGGAATATGAAACGGGCCAAAGAGGCCGGAGCGGAATATTTTGTCATGGAAGTGAGTTCCCATGCCATCGATCAGAAGCGGATCGAAGGGATAGACTTCGCCTTAAAGGTCCATACAAATGTGACCCGGGACCATCTTGACTACCACGGTACCGTAGAGGAGTATCGCCGGGTCAAGAGCCGTTTCTTCGCCGATGATAGTCCCAAACTCCTCAATAAAGATGAGATCAAAACCGTTAGCTACAACCCTATCGGAGCCTACACCTATGGGGTGGAAGAACCGGCAACGTTCAAAATCATGGCCTACGGCTTGAGCGAGGGCATCAGTGCGGTGATTCAGCATCGAGAGGAAGAGGAGGCTTTCTTTTCCAATATGATGGGGCTTTTCAATCTCTACAATCTCACGGCGGCGATCAGCGCCGTAAAGATCCTGACGCGACGACCGATGAAGGAGATCTGCGAAGTCGTAGAAAATTTTGGAGGTGTCAGCGGGAGGATGGAAGTCGTCAGCGTCCGGCCGACGGTCATCGTCGATTTCGCCCATACCGACGACGGAATGTATCGGGTCCTGGATAGTCTAAAAGATAAGGATCTTGTGGTGGTGTTCGGTGCCGGCGGCGATCGGGATCGTGGAAAGCGTCCGAAGATGGGTGCAGTGGCGGGGCGTTTTGCCAAAAAGATCTATGTCACCAGCGATAATCCTCGTAGCGAAGATCCCGAGACAATCATTGCAGAGATCCTCTCCGGCCTCAAGGGGAAGGAGAATGTGGCGGCGATTCCCGATCGCAGAGAAGCGATCGCTAAGGCTTTGGCGGAGCTGGAAGATGAGGAGATTCTCTTGATCCTCGGCAAAGGGGATGAGAGTTATCAGGAGATCAAAGGCCAGAAGATCCCCTTTGATGATCGCGAAGTCGTGAAGGAGCTGCTGACGGCAAACTCTCAGAAACGAAAAGAGGGGACTGAGAGATGATCCGGACACCCTATTTGGCGACCGACGGTATCATCGAGATCTACGAAGGCGATCGTTTCCGAGGGATTGTGTTGATTGAGCGGAAGAATGAGCCACGGGGCGTGGCACTGCCCGGCGGGTTTGTCGAAGTGGGCGAGAGGGTCGAGGATGCCTGCGTGCGTGAGATGCGGGAGGAGACGGGGCTGGAAGTGGAACTTCGCCGTCTGTTGGGGCTCTACTCCGATCCCACCCGGGATCCGCGCTTTCATACCGCCAGTGCAGTCTATCTCTGCACCGCTTCGGGAGAGCCCCGGGGCGGTGACGATGCCAAACGGGCCTTTATCGTTGCACTGGAGGAGATTCCCTGGGCAGCGCTATGTTTCGACCATGCCGAGATCCTGAAGGACTATCTCAGCCGCTGAGACCTTGATAGGCCGTCAAACCTCTTAAAATTCCACCGATGCATTTTCCCTTTTATCTATTTTTACTTTGCCTCCACCCCTCCAAAATCAAATCGTTCTTCCGTCGCTTGAATATGCAGGTAGAGATGCCATGCCTTGTAGATCGCCAGAGTGATCCAGGAGAACTCCAGGGTGAGGAGTGCTCCTATGACGCACCAAAGCTCGGGGGTGATGAAGGCGGCGACAAGAGCGGTAAAAAGAGTCGTCAGGTGGATCGCCAGATGGCGCATCGCGTAGCGGGGGTGAATCACCTCATGCATCATCGGGGCAGTAAAGTAGCCCTGGGCATTAAGGTGAAACCAGGTAAGGAAAGGGACGATCTTGTAGGCCATGGCGAATACGATACTCAGGGCAAAGGAGGCATAAAACACGTAGCTCAAATCCTGAAGCGGCTGGGGTAGTGGCATGAGATGGCCGGTGACGATAAGCAGGGCTCCGAGAACCAGAGAGACCATCCCCGTCCGCCAGAACCAGACGGTAGCGTCGGCAAGGGGGCGTTGACGCTGAGAGAGTCGTCGGAGGGTCAGGAGTCCATGGGTCATAAGCAACAGCAGGACGAGATTTTCGGTCCAGGGCAGAAGCGACGGGAAATTGAGGGCGGCTACCAGCTCCAGGGTGAGCAGGCCCGTGATGCCCAAGGGCAGCCAATGGGCCCAGAGTTTCGGGTAGGGCGGGGTGACGTAAAACATCTCGATTACCTGGAAACTGACGGAGACGATCAGCAGCCCGATCCAGCCGAAGAGTCCCAGCCCTAGGTGAAGCTGACGCAGAGCGACGAGGTCGCCCCGACCGACCCATCCGCCCATGAGCAGGGCGAGCCAGATACCCACAAAGAAAAGCAGCAGCAGATTGTAGAGGGCGAAGCCCATTCCCCTGGAGGATGGGGAGTGGTTTCGTAGGCCGTAGAGGCGGACGAGCATCCGCCATGCTACGGGCAGCAGCCCGGCGCCCAGAAGCAGAAGCGCGAAAAGGTAGAGGGCTTTTTGTGCCGTGGAGAAGGCTTCTATCAGCGCTACGATGCCGAAGTAGAGTGGCCACTGGGTGCGAATCGCCATGAGCGTAGGCTGCCGGAAGGAGACCCCGGCGAGGACCGGAAGCATCTGAAAGAGGGCGCCGAGCATGAAGGAGAGCATAACGCCCAGAGTCAGCAGATGGGTCAGGATCAGAGCAGCGGGTGCAGCGGGATCTAGTGCCTCCTTGCCATGGAGCATCAGCCAGAGCCCGGCAACGGTTCCCCAAAGACTCCCTCCGAGAAAGAATCGCAGTACGACGGAAATCGGCGGCGCCTGGTCGAGGGAGAGGCCGCTGTTTTGGAACATTCATCTCTCCTTTTTGTCAAGTGTCTCAATATAAAGCTTGACATATTTTGACAAGCGAAAAATTTGTATTGCTATCGATCCGCATGCTGTTCAGGGGGCGACGAAAGCAAGGATTCCAAATCAATCTCGCGATTTGGCGTGATAAGTATATGCCATTCATCGCCCCGTTGGCGGCTAAGATAATTGAGCCGATGCTCCCGGGCCAGCGCCAGCAGAGGATGGGGCTCTTTTCGGTGAAGCATATAGAGATAGGCCCCTTCGTCCAGCTCCCTTAGGATGGCGATGGAGCGCTCCAGAGGTTCGGGATGCTCCAGCTTCCGGGCGTCGAGAAAGTGTCGCTTCACAGTTCGACCTTCTCCATTTTGTCCACAAGGCCGCTCTTCTCTTCCGGTGGGAGCACCCGGTCGCACATGGCGTAGAGCATCTGCTCCTCTTTCATGTTGTGTTGCTGGAGCAGGATCATCATCGATTCCGCCAGGGAGAGATAGGCATCCCGGTCCTGCTTCTCGATGGCGTCGGCCATCTTCCCCGCCAGTCCCCGCACCTGCTCATGCTCGAAGCGCATGACCTGGGTGGGCCCTTCACTGCTGCCGGTCTTGGCTTCGAAGGCGGGGAAGAGCTCCTCTTCCTCCTTCTTGAAATGGCGGAGGGTCTCGTTGGCAAATTCGAGGAATTTCTTTTCCGCTTCGGCCCAGTCTCCGGACGCAGCAGCTTTTTCCGCTTCGGCGAAGAGGGTATCGCAGGCACGATGTTCGTGGGTCATGTAGTCTGAGATCTGCATGGAGACTCCTTTTGTGTCATGGAATTTTTGGGTTTCAATCGCTGACGACGGCGATCCGCTCCCAGAGCTCGGGGGAGGTGAGCATCGCCTCGACGCGTCCCTGCCAGAGTTCTCGGAAGTGTTTCTGCTCCTGGGGAAGGGCTTCCCCCCTCAGGGCCTTCTGAATCAGGGGCATCATTTCGGGAGAAGCGGCGACGACGGAGGTATCGAGGCGAAGGCTGACGGAGGCACCGGTATCAAGCCGGGTCAGGCGCAGATCGCCGGCGATATCGTCGATGCCGTAGTGGAGCAGCCCGCGACGCGAGAAGTGGCCGCCGATGCCGGCAAAGCCCCCTTCGTCGCCGGCGCCGCAGATGAAGGCGACTACCGTGCCGATGACGCCGGTAACCCCTTCGCTCTTGGCTTCGCGCATTTCAACCCGGATCCGGCTGCGTGCGGGAAGCTCCTCTATGCTGTAGAGAGTTTCCAGGCCTCGTTTGGCCAGGAGAAAGGCTCCGGCGACTGTCGGGCAGGAGTGGCCGGCCAGCTTGACGCAGTCGAGATAGGCGATCTCCACGATTCCCTCTTCGAAGGCTCCGAGGAATTCCCCCAGGGGGTCGAAGAGGCGCAGACGAGGCGTCTGGTCGAAAAAATCGGGTGTCTGCATTAGTCATCCTTGAAATAGAAGTAACGTTATTGTAACAACCGAGACTTTCCGACGTCATGACGCGGGTCAATCCATTCAGCATTTTATGCTAAAATTCCTTGAAATCAGACAAAATTACTCAGAATTTAAGGAGAGTCTATGATGCAAGGAATGCCTCAACCCGCCTACTATATCTTCAAATGCCAGCAGAGCGCCCCTCCGGGGATGCCCAAGCCCAGCTGCGTCAGCCAGAACGACCCCGAGAGCCAGCAGCTCTTTCAGCATCTTGCCCAGCAGCTGATGATGAAAGGGATTATCGGGACGGTGCAGCCGGTACAGACTGGTTGCCTGGGACGCTGTCAGCAGGGGCCCGTGATGCTGGTCGAACCTGGCCATACGATGTATGTGGACCTGACCAAGGAGAAGATCGACCGGATTATCGAAGAGCACATCCTCGGCGGCAAGGTGGTCGAAGAGTATGTCATCCCCGAAGAGTTCTGGGGCGAGCCGGTCAATCCCGCAGAGATGGCTCGCTGAGACGGAGCCGTTTGCGGCGTTTTGCTATAATCGAAGAGAATAGAGGGGAGAGCCCGCGGGGCTTTCGCCTCTGAACTCTTGGCCGGGAGGGCCGATAGAAGGAGTGATGCCAAGATGCAGATCACGATGCTTCACAGCAAGATCCACCGGGCGACGGTCACCGATGCCAACCTGAACTACGTCGGCTCCATCACCGTCGATCGGGAGCTGCTGGATGCCTCCGGGATGCGGGTGGGACAGAAGGTAGATATCGTCAACGTCAACAACGGAGAGCGCTTCTCAACCTATATCATCCCTGGCGAAGCGGGGAAAAGGGAGATCTGTCTCAACGGTGCGGCGGCACGGAAGGTGCACGTGGGGGACCGGATCATCATCATCGCCTACGCCGTGATGAGTGAAGAGGAGGCCGACAGTTTCCGGCCTAAAATCGTCATTCTCGACGACGACAACGCTATCGCCCAGGCCTTTGAAGGGCTGGAATAAGGAGTGAAGATGTTTGAGGGAATGGATCTGGGCAACATGGGCAAAATGATGGAACAGGTGCAGGCGAAAGCTCAGGAGTTGCAAGAGAAATCCAAAGAGACGATTCTCACCGCCAAAGGAGGCGGAGGAATGGTGCAGGTCAGTGCCAACGGCCTGGGGGAGATCGTGGATATCACCATCGACGACTCTCTGATGGAGGACAAAGAGTCTCTGCAGATTCTATTGATCAGTACCCTCAACGACGTGCTCAAGATGATTGAGGACAACAAAAAATCCCAGGCAATGGGAATGCTGGGAGGCTTCAACCCCTTCGGTGGAGGATCATGAGCCGCGCGGATGCGATGAAGGAATTGCTAGAGGCATTGGAGCGGGACAATCTGGTGGCTCTGGGTAAGCTGCTCGAAAAGGACGAGGTAGATCTGGGTGCAGAGGTGGTTATAGGCGAAGAGTATGACCTGGAAGAGCATGACGAAATTCCGCTACTCTTTTATGTGATTCAAAAGGGAGTAAGCCTTGAAGCGCTCAAGATGCTGATCGAGGCGGGGATGGATCTGCACTTCGTCAATCGGGAAGGGTTGGGCGCCCTGGATATCGCCATCAAGTATCGCCGACCCGATATCGTCCGCTACTGCAAAGAGCAAGGTATCAGCCTCTCGACCACCCGTCGAAAAAGCGGGATGACACCTCTGATGCTGGCGTCGGCCTTTAACGACCTGGAAATGGTGGAGTACCTTCTTGCCGAAGGAGCCGAGATCAACGGGGTGGATGCCCACGGGATGACAGCGCTGGACTATGCTCGAAAGATGGGCCAGACGAAGGTCAAAGAGTTGCTCGAAGGTAAGGGAGCGAAGTACAAACTCTATGAGAAGTGAGTCTGGAAGACCCGGTATCGGAGAGGTAAAGGCGTAATGGGTTTGAAGGATTCCTTATCTATAATGCTCCGCCTGCCGGCGGAATCTTCTGCGCTCAATAGTAGAAAAAATAGGGAGAACATAAAAAGAGGAAACAAGGAGAAAAACTCTTTTTATGTGAAAGAACAAAACAAGGAGTCTCGGGAGGTCGGGCCCGCACCCAACCTCCTGATAGCATCAGTATAGGATAGACTCTTAAACCGTCAGCCAATCGGGGGTAAATCGGTGGTTAATATTTCGAAAAAAATCAAAAATTTACTGGATTTTCTCCCTGAAGAGACGGACTGCCTGGAGCTTTGCGGCATCGACGAGGCGGGTCGGGGGCCCTTGGCCGGCCCCTTGGTAGTCGCAGGGGTAATTTTGCAACGGCAGGTTAAAGGCTTGGCCGACTCCAAGAAGCTCTCCCCTGAGCGCCGGGAAATTCTATCTGAAAGAATCCTGGAGCGCAGCCGTTATCATCTTGTCGTCATCGGTCCCGATCGCATCGACGGTGACGGGCTTTCCGTCTGTATGAAGAGTGCCCTTGAAGAGATAATCTCTCATCTCGCGGGGCCGGAGGTGATCTTTCTCTTCGACGGCAATACGCGTTTCGGCGTTTCGGGGCTGAGAACACTTATCGGTGCCGATGGCAAGGTGCCTCAGGTGAGCGCCGCTAGTATCCTGGCAAAAGTGCATCGGGATCGAATCATGGAAGAGGCAGGAAAACGCTACCCGGGTTACGGTTTTGAAAGGCACAAAGGCTACGGCACCTCCGAGCATCGTGAAGCGATCCGACGCCTAGGGCTCTGCCCCATTCATCGCCGCAGTTTCTGCAAGGGAATCTTGATGACGGAAGAGATTCCGACTCTTTTTTGAAGACTCCTCTTTTTGTACCCAAACGGTAATAGTTCCGGAACGAAACGGAGATACTTCAAAGTTATGCTCTTATATCTTGAAATAAGGAGTGTGCACTATGGTATCTTTGTTGGAGCGGGCCGTCGAAGAGTTGATCGGTTATATGCAAAAATACGAACGTCTCGATGAGGATGAAGCGCGGCGCCTTGTTTACGAAGAGTGGGAAATGGTGGAGGAGATGATCGAAAGCGGTCCCGTGGGTTCACCGCTCTATCGAATGATTGCCGATGAACTTCTTTATCTCAACCTGGTGGCATAAAACGACAGACAGGTAGCTGTCCGCCTCAATTGCAATCCTTTTACAAGAGAGAATCTGCCCGCCGCTTTTATTCTCATTGATCTTCCTCCCTATCCAGAAGGTAGCAAAAACGCAAGCCGTGGAGAAAGATTGCCCAGGAGATGTAGATCCATAGGAAGAAAAAGAGTAGGGTGCTCAACCCCCCGTAGATGCTGGTATAGGTCTTATTGTAGGTAATGTAGAAGACGAAACCGCTTTTGGCCAGGTACCAGATCAGCGAAGCGATGAAGGAGCTTGCCGCGGCGGCCCCCGGCGAAACCCGCCCCCTAGGTGAGAACTGATAGGCGACGTAGAAGAGTAGCCAGATGATGAGGTAGGGGAAGAGCAGGTAGATATGTAGGGTGCCGGCAATCCCCATGACTTCCATATAGCTTTGGATTTTTGCCGAGAGCCAGAAAGATCCTCCGAGCATCAGAGGTAGAAAGAGCAGAAGGAAAAAGTAGGTCCGAAAGGCCCCGAGAAGGCTGCGATTGGGGGTTTCGAAGATATCGTTGACGATGTAGTCGTAATCCTTGAAAAAGAGAATCGCGGCGATCACCACATAACCGATACCGATATAGCCCAGGCGGTCGGCGTTGGCGACAAACTGGTCGATGTGCCGCATGATCGTTCCCGAATCGGAGCTGACGAGATTTTTGGCGATGAGCTCGTGAAGCCGGGCATAGGCCGTATCAAAAAGGGGCATATGGGTGAAGAGCACCAGAAGAATCACCATAAAAGGAATGATAAAAAAGAGGGTGCTCCAGCTCATGCTAGCGGCATAGAAACCCAGGCGGGAATCGAAAAGCTCCTTGAAAAAATCTTTGACGAAAAGGTAGTACTCCCGAAGGAGATGCTTTTTCATTTTTGCTCCGCAGACTCTTTGTATTTGCACTTGAAGCACTGATAGACATCACCGGATTTGAGATGTTTGATTCCCATGAGGTAGCCGCACTCGGGGCACTTTTTATCTACCGGTTCGAAGTTGGCGATAAATTTACACTTGGGGTAGTTGGCACAGCCGTAGAAGGTCCCGCGACGACCCTGGCGTTCGATCAGTTTGCCGCCACACTCGGGGCAGGCGACGGAGAGCTCCTTGGGCGGAGTGAGAGGTTTGGCGTTTTTACATTTGGGGTAGGCGCTGCAAGCGAGGAACTTGCCCCGGCGGGAGTTTTTGATCACCATAGGTGCGCCGCACTTGTCGCAGACTTCGTCGGTGGCTTCGGGCTTTTCGGGCTCGGTCCCGTCGATATTGCGGCTATATCGGCATTTGGGGAAGTTGCTGCAGGCGATAAATTCGCCGTAGCGTCCCTTGCGTTTGAGGAGTTCGGCGCCGCATTCGGGGCACTTTTCGCCGATGGGCTCGGCGACTTTGAGGGATTTGATCTTCGCTTTCCCCTCTTCGATCTTTTTCATGAAGGGCTCGTAGAATTCCGCCAGGACCCTCTGCCAGTCCTCTTTGCCCTCGGCGATTTTGTCGAGGGTCTCTTCCATGCTGGAGGTGAAGTTGCTGTCGACGATCTCGGGGAAGTGTTGCTCCAACATCTCGACGACGGTGAAGGCGATCTCTGTGGGATGGATGCGTTTCTTTTCGATCTCGATGTATTTGCGGTTTTGCAGGATCGTAATCGTCGGCGCATAGGTGCTGGGCCGGCCGATGCCGAGGCTTTCGAGCCTCTTGATGAGGCTTGCTTCGTTGTAGCGCGGAGGGGGCTCGGTGAAGTGCTGCTCGGCCTTGATCTCATTGAGCGTCACGGGCTGATTCTCCTTCAGCTCCGGCAGCAGGCGATCTTTTTCGTTGTAGCCGGTGACCCGGTAGAATCCGTCGAAGATCAGTTTGCGGCCGGTAGCTTTGAAGACCGATTTTTCTCCGGCGAAGAGAATCGTCTGGGTCTCGAACTCCGCCTCGGTCATCTGGCAGGCGAGGAAACGATTGTAGATGAGGCGGTAGAGTTTGAGCTCGTCGGCTCCCAGATACTTGGCCGCCTTTTCGGGGGTAAATTCGGTCATGGTCGGTCGGATCGCTTCGTGGGCCTCTTGGGCCCCTTTGGATTTGGAGGCGTAGAATTTGGGTTTGGCGGGCAGGTAGCGATCTCCGAAATTCTCCTTGATGAAGCTTCGGGCTTCGGTGACGGCCTCTTTGGCCAGGTTCAGGCTGTCGGTCCGCATGTAGGTGATGACTCCCATGGTGCCCTTGTGGGTCTTGACCCCTTCGTAGAGTTTCTGGGCGACCATCATGGTCTTTTTGGGCGAAAAACCCAGTTGTGTCGAAGCAGCCTGCTGAAGGGTGGAGGTCATAAACGGTGGCGGGGTTTTGCTCTTGCGCCGGGCGGTTTCGATAGAGGCGACCTTGAAGTGCTCCTGCTTGGCCGATTCGACGATCTCTTGTGCCTGGGCTTCCTTTTTGAGGGTCATCTTTTCGATCTTTTTGCCCTCAAAGCTGTAGATATCTGCCTCGACGCTCTTTTGAAAGAGCCCCTGGATGCTCCAGTACTCTTCGGGCTTGAAGGCTTTGATCTCCCGCTCTCTATCGACGACGATCTTCAGCGCCGCGCTCTGGACCCGGCCGGCGGAGAGACCTTTTTGGATTTTGTTGGCCAGGAGCGGGGAGAGCTTGTAGCCGACGATCCGATCCAGCAGGCGGCGGGTCTGCTGGGCGTCGACGCTCTGCATATCGATGCGGCGGGGGTTCTCCAGGGCGTGGGTGATGGCGCTCTTGGTGATCTCGTGAAAGACGATCCGGGGAAGCTCTTCGGGATTTTTGCCGATGGCTTTGGCAATGTGGTAGCCGATCGCCTCTCCCTCACGGTCTTCGTCGGTCGCGATGTAGACGGTCTCGGCCTCTTTAGCGAGCTTTTTCAGCTCTTTGACCGTGGCGCTGGCCTCTCGGGGGATGGTATATTTGGGAGTGAATTTTCCCTCTTCGACGGTGATGCCGAAGCTGCTTTTGGGTAGATCGCGGATGTGCCCTTTGGAGGCAACAACTTTATAGTCTTTCCCCAAGAAGTTGCTGATGGTCCGAGCTTTAGCCGGCGATTCGACGATGATGAGGTTTTTCATATATTAAGGTATCCGTCATGAAATTTTTCCGGCATTGTAGCATAGGGTGCGAGGATTTCTCTCGGTTAAGTTAAGTTTTTTATCGGTTCTCAAAAGGATTAGAGACGGTATAAAGTGTCGAAAAACGGAGTTTAGGTCTCCTTCTGTTTCCGGGAAAAACGGCGAGTCTTCGGACGGTTCATAAGAACAAAGGCGACAAGAAAAATTCCCTCGAGAATCAGGGAGATCCAGACGACCTTGGCGGTGCCCGAAGAGTCTTCGGTAAAAGGGAGGCCCCCGGTATTCATTCCAAAAAAGCCGGTCACCAGGGTCAGGGGAAGAAAAATCGCCGAAAGAATCGTCAGCCAGTACATGTTGCGGTTCATCCGCTCATCCACCTTGGTTCGATAAAAGTCGTGGAGGTTGTCGAGCTTCTCCATGGCGGCTTTGGAGAGGTCTCTGACTCTGGCCATATGTTCGAGGATATCGGCATAGGCGAGGGCATCGAAGTTCTCCTCTTTTTTCCCGTAGTGGACGAAGAGTTCAAAGGAAAGGGTCGCGTGAAACATCAGACGATTGATCAAGGAGACCTCTTTTTTGTAAACGATCCAGCGCTCCATAAAGTCACGGGGCGGATGGTCGTCGTAGAGGCTCTCTTCGAGTCGGTCGATCTCGACATGATACTGCCGGATATCCCGGATGAGGCGATCAATCTTCTCGTCCAGGAGGCGGTGGAGATCCTGGAAGTCGCCCAGGAGTTCAAAATTTTTACTCTTGCGGTCGTAGCGGTAGCACTCTCCCTTGGTGCTGAGAAAGGCGTAGGAGAGGACATGCAGCTCCCGATCTCGCAGTTCCGGAAGGCGCAGGATCAGCACTGCGGCGTCGCCGAACGTTTCAAAATCCGACGGATGCTCGGGGTTTTCAATATCTTCGAGAATCAGTTCGTCGAGGGTTTGGGGGATCATCAAAACTCTTTTTTTGCGTGACAGTATAACCAAAGGAGGAAGAGTTAACGAATTTTGTGGGATAATCTTCCAAAGAGCTCTCTGTAAAATCCCGTTCTTGGGATCAAGTACTCTGGCAGTCGCGGACGCAAGCGCCCGTTTCACGGGTTGAGCGCTCCTTTGTCGCACTTGATCCCAAGAACGATTTGGCAATTTTTTGAGAATTCAAACGGTAGAGGAGGAGTTTATGGGCAAAAAGATTCTGCTGGGATTGGTGGCGGCGGGAGTGGTCTATCTGGGAATCCAGGGGTGGATCTCAAACCGGGGTGAGCGCTATGTCACCGAAATCATTGATGCCTACAACCGGATGGTTTCTCCAAGGGAACATTGGAGCCTGAAGGAGTATAAGGGAGGTTTTCGGGGCGGTAGGGCTTTGCTGGTCTTGGAGAGGAAAGCTCCTGCAGCCGGCCCTCTCCAGGAGCGGCTGGAGTTGGAAACTCGGGTCTATTACGGTCCCTTTTTCTGGCGGCAGTTGCGACCGGGGCTGGTGCGGTTGGAGGTCGACACGCCGCTAAAACCTCTACTTCAGCCCGAAGCCGCCCGACGGATTGTCGGTAGCGCAAGCGTCGAGTATCGGGGGATCCTGGACTGGGGACATACGATGCACGAGACTCTGAAGCTCTCCCCGATGAAGATACGGGAGAAAAACGCAACGGTCGAGAGCGAAGCGGTCGTTTACGAGAGCGATTATCGGCTTTCGACGCTCCAGGGACGGGGGCTGCTCCGAAGTGATAGATTGATTTACCGTCTGGACGGTCGGGAGGATCTGGGTCTTGATCGCCCCCAGTTAACGATGCGTCTCGAACCCTGGAATCGTCAGGAGGGGTGGGTTTTCGGAGACTGGGAGTTCCGGGCCGACGAGCTTCGACTCCGTAGCGGCGCAGAGGCAACGGCACCGCTGCTGCATTTTCGCCCCGAGGTGGTTTTGGGGCTTCATCGCAAGGGCAAGGAGTATGCCGATGCCCGCCTGGAGCTGAAAATTCAAAGCGGCGACGAGACGACCCGAAAGTATCTGGAGGGGATTTCACGGGTCAGTATGGATCTGGAGTTACGCTCCCTGGGACGCAAGGGACTTGAGGTCCTAAAGCGCTGGAAAGAGGAGGCGCAAAAGACCCAGATGGAGCTCCGTGCCGCATCGGCTGCCGGAGACGATATCGCGCTTCAAAAGGCGATCCTGGCCTTCGACGCCCTGGGGGGACGCTGGATCGAAGTCTACAACACCCTCTTGGTTCCGGGGCGGACCCGCTTGTTACTCAAGGAGCGTATCGACGGGAACCATACGAGCAAGCTGAATCTGGATCTGACCTTCACCGGTAAAAAAATTCGTTCCGACAATCCCATCTCCGCTACGGTGGACCTTATAGGACAACTGGAGAGGATCGTGGAGGGGAGCTTCGCTCTGGACTTGGATAAGGCATTGGCCAAACGGCTCTATCCTTACGGCGTCTTTATACTGGATTCGATGGTAGACAAAGGGCTGGCGACTCTGGATCGGCAGGGGGTCTATCATCTCCGGGGCGAGATCAGAGGAGGCAAGATTATCATCAACGGCACCCGCTACGCTCCTCACGAGCTGATTATGATGATTCTGATCTGATCCGGAAGCGATGTGTGCGATTTTCGGTGTTTTTGGAAAGTACGACGAGGAGCGGGTGCGGCAAGCCTTTGAGCTCCTGAGTCATCGGGGGCCCGACGACTCCCGGATCCTCCATCGTCCCGGATACTCTCTGGGGGTCCATCGCCTGGCGATCGAGAGCGCCGGGGAGCCGATGGAGCAGCCCTACTCCCTGGTGAGCGGGGAGATCCTGCTCTTCAACGGCGAGATCTACAACTACCGTGAACTTGCCGGGGAACTTGGGCTTACCGCAGCGACGGAGTCCCGGGTACTGTCTGCAGCCTGGAAACGTTGGGGATCGGCTTTCGTCGAGCATCTGCGGGGGATGTATGCCCTGGCGATCTACGACCCGGCTCGAAGGCGCCTGGAGCTTTATCGGGATGCGGCGGGGAAGAAGCCGCTTTTTTATTTGCAAAGTGAGGAGTTTTTCGCTTTTGCCAGCGAAGCCAAAGCGCTCTACGCTTTCAAACCCTTCGCCCTGGAGCGCGGGCATCTGCCTCAGTATTTTAGCTTTCAGGCGACGGTTGCTCCCTTGACCCTTGATCGGGAAGTGCGCAAGCTGGCTCCGGGAGAGTCGATGACGATCGAGCTCTCCGTTCATCCAAAATTCAAAATTCAAAATCTCACCTCCTCCTGCTACGATCCCTGGCTGGATGGCTCCGTTGGCTATCGCGGCTTTGACGAAGCGGTAGGAGCCGTCGGCAATGCCTTGAGGGAGGCAGTGGCCCTGAGAATTCCCCGGAAAGTACCGTGGGGAGTCCTGCTCAGCGGCGGGCTCGACTCTTCCCTCGTCGCCGCGCTGAGCCGGGAGGCTTCAGAAGGGCCGGTCCGCACCTACTCCATCGGCTACGAAGGCTACGCCAAATACGACGAGCGTCCCTGGGCCGAGCGGATGGCACACCATCTGGGTACGGAGCATCGGAGCGTCTCTTTCGGGAAGAAAGAGTTTTTCGAAACCCTGGAGGAGCTGCTTCCCCTGATGGACGAACCGATGGCGGATCCGGCACAGGTCCCCCTCTACTACCTGATGAAGCAGGCATCGTCATCGGGGACAAGGGTCTTGCTGGGCGGGGAGGGGAGCGACGAGCTCTTTTTGGGCTACTCCAGCTACCGGGATTATTTCGAGATGGAGTCTTTGGTCCAGAATCCGCCGCCTAAACGCGAGTGGCTCCAGGCTTACCTGCGACGAAACTTCTCCTTGAACCGGGAGTGGGAGTGGTACAAGCGGGCTCTGGAGGGTACGCCGATCTTTCGCTCCACGGCGGAGATTTACACCGATTTGCAGCTGAGCCGTTTGTTGAGGTGGAACGTCCGGGACAATCAGAATCTCGAAGCGATCGCTCCCTATCTGGCACGATTCGAAGCAAGCGGACGCACGGAACCGGCCGACTGGTACAGCTACCTGGATCTGAAGATCCTGCTGGGAGAGGTCTATCTGGTTAAGCAGGACCGGGTGAGTATGGCCGCCGGGATCGAAGCGAGATCGCCCTTTCTCGATCGGAGGGTGATCGAGACGGCTTTTTCGATCGATCCCAAGTTGCGCCGGGACAGCGAGCGCAAAGCGCTGCTCAAAGCCGTCGCCCGTTCCCTACTCCCGCCGGAGATCGTCAATCGCAGGAAAAAGGGGCTTAATTATCCTTTTATCGAGTGGATTCTCGAAGAAAACGGCCTGGAGACGATTGGCAGGATGCAGGAGCGATGGAGGATTCTCGATGAGAAGCACTGGAGATTTTTAGTCGACAAGGCACACAAAGGCCGTTTCCGTCAACACCTATTTCCTCTCTATCTCCTGGCGCGATGGCTAGAGCGGCAGGAGTAGAGAGTCTAGGGATTTAGGACTCTTTGAGGATTCGCGGCAGGGTGATGCCTGTCTGCTGTTGGTACTTGCCCCGACGGTCGGCGTAGGTGGTTTCGCAGGGTTCGTCGCCCTGTAGGAAGAGCACCTGGGCGATCCCTTCGTTGGCGTAGATCTTGGCCGGCAGAGGCGTAGTATTGGAGATCTCGATGGTGATGTGCCCCTCGAATCCCGGCTCGAAAGGGGTGACATTGACGATGATGCCGCAGCGGGCGTAGGTGCTTTTGCCCAAGCAGATGGCCAGGGTATCGGGGGGCATGCGGAAATACTCCACGGTCCGGGCCAGGGCGAAAGAGTTGGGCGGGACGATGCAGATCTCGCCTTTGAAATCGACGACGTTGTTTTCGCTGAAGTCCTTGGGATCGACCACCTCGGCGTTGATGTTGGTAAAGATCTTGAACTCGTCGCTGACCCGAATATCGTAACCGTAGCTGCTGAGCCCGTAGCTGACGACCCCTTCGCCTACCAGCCCCTCGCAGAAGGGTTCGATCATCCGGTGCTTTAGAGACATTTCCCGGATCCATTTGTCGGATTTTAAGCCCATTTCACTCCTTTTTCCTCTTTTTGGCTTCTTTTTTGTATGGTTCGTAGCGATAATGCACGATTGGATATAATGACGCCATTATAACCAATCAAGAGGAGTCGCGATGAAATTCGAAGAGATCAAAGAACTGATGAAACTATTTGCCAAAAGCAAACTGGATAAAATCAAAGTCAAAAACAAGGATTTCGAAATCGAGATGGAAAAAGGAGGCGAAACCGTGGCGGCTGCCGCTCCCGTGGCGTCCACACCGGTAGCCTCACCTACTCCTGCTGCTCAAAGTGCCGGAGCAGCTTCCGCCGAGTCGGAGGCCCAACCCGTCCAGGAGGGCGAGTTGATCACTTCGCCCATGGTCGGGACCTTCTACGCCGCTCCCTCTCCCGACTCTCCTCCCTTTGTCCAGGCCGGCGATACGGTTCGCAAAGGGCAAACCCTCTGTATCCTCGAAGCGATGAAGATCATGAACGAGCTCGAAGCGGAGTTCGACTGCAAGATCCTTGAAGTGCTGGTCCAAGACGGCGAGCCGGTAGAGTATGACAAGCCTCTTTTTCGGGTGGAGCGTCTCTAAATGGCCGAGATCAAACGCATTCTCATCGCCAACCGGGGAGAGATCGCCTTGCGGGCTATTCGCACGATCAAAGAGATGGGCAAGGAAGCCGTCGCCGTTTACTCTACGGCGGATAAGGACGCCCATTACCTCAAGCTGGCCGACGCCGCCATCTGCATTGGCGGGCCCAAATCCCACGAGAGCTACCTTAACATCCCAGCCGTCATCTCCGCCGCCGAACTGGCGGAGTGCGACGCGGTCTTCCCGGGGTACGGCTTTTTGAGCGAAAATCAGAACTTCGTCGAAATCTGCGAGCATCACGGTCTCAAGTTCATCGGCCCCGGGGTCAAGGTGATGCAGATGATGGCCGATAAGTCCAAAGCCAAGCAGGTAATGGCCGAGGCGGGCGTGCCGACCATCCCCGGCAGCGACGGGGCAGTCCCCGACGCCGAGACGGCCAAGAAACTGGCCAAGGAGATCGGCTACCCCGTGATCCTCAAAGCCGCCGCCGGTGGCGGAGGCCGGGGGATGCGGGTCGT
>Ga0256833_1000305_pt1 | contig 39385 bp, 32 predicted proteins | sample 356284metaG_FD_190535 | JGI IMG/M metagenome (GOLD analysis project Ga0256833, IMG submission 190535) | Hydrothermal vent microbial communities from Mid Atlantic Ridge, Atlantic Ocean - 356-284 | ecosystem: Environmental > Aquatic > Marine > Hydrothermal vents | place: Atlantic Ocean: Mid... | reverse complement strand
ATCGTAATTTACACCATCGAGTTTCAAATTATTTCCAATATCCTTCAAATACTCTATGAGAGATTTTTCAAACATTTCAGGAGTTTTTGAGACTATCTGGGAAAAATCAATCCTTATAACCGGATATCTTTTGCTCCAGTCCCATTTGTCATAGATGTAAAGCCCTTCAAACAATTCTTTATGCCCCTCAAAGAGGTGCATTAAAACATCAATTGTTAATGTTTTACCAAACCTCCTTGGGCGGGAGAGAAAGTAGTAATCTCCATTTTCAATCAATTGAAGTATGTACCTTGTTTTATCAACATATACCTTATTTTCCTTAACAATCTTTTCAAGGCTGTTTAACCCTATGGGAAGTTTTTTCATAGATGTGCTCCTTAAAGTGTTTTTTAAAATTATAACATAATTCAGGTACTGGGTGCTGGGTAATGTGCTTCAGTCCCGCACCATGCTCTACGAATTTAAAGACCACACCATTTATGAAATGGCAGAAAACAGAATTTCAATTAACGCAATAAATTACAATATGGTGCGGGATGCGTGGTATCAGGTGTTAAATTAGATTTATTTTGTAATAAAAATTCTTAAAACTTTTAAAACTCATTCTTAAAAAAAATCGTCTATTTTATAGCACTCATTGTTTTGGAGTGCTAAATTGAGGGTGAAATTTGTTTCATTTGTATTAAAATATCTATTGGTTTCTTGAAAACAAATTGTTTTTAATAAATCTCGTAAAAGAGGTGGGTATGATTAAGGTTGAGGGATTGACCAAGTATTACGGTGATTTCCTTGCTGTTGACGGTATCTCTTTTGAGGTAAAAAGCGGGGAAATTGTCGGGCTTTTAGGTCCAAACGGTGCGGGTAAAACAACAACTTTGAGGATTTTAACAGGTTATCTCCTTCCTTCTTCTGGAAATGTTAAAATTAAGGATTACGACATTTACAATGATTTGAGGGAGATTAAAAGGATAATAGGCTATCTTCCTGAGCAGACCCCCCTTTACACGGATATGCTTGTCTATGATTACCTTTCATTTGTTGGGGATTCCAGAGGCATCGAGGGAGAAAGCCTGCTTCAGGAATTGAAAAGGGTTGCTGATATATGCAAGATAAAGGATGTTATGCACAAGCCTATTTCAGAACTTTCAAAGGGTTACAGGCAAAGGGTGGGGCTTGCAGCAGCATTGCTTGGAGACCCTGAAATCCTTGTTCTTGACGAGCCCACAAGCGGGCTTGACCCAAACCAGATAATTGAGATAAGAGAGATTATTAAGGAGATAGGAAAAGAAAAAACCGTTCTGTTTTCAACCCACATTTTAAGCGAAGCAGAGGCAACCTGCGACAGGCTTGTTATTATTCATAAGGGAAAGATTGTTGCAGACGGGAAGACTGAGGATTTAAAGAGAGGGGGAGAAAGGTTTTCAGTTGATGTTGAACTGGAAGGTGTTAAGGGTGCTGATGCGGTTGACGAATTTAAAAAGGTTAAAGGGGTTGAAGAGGTTGAAATAAAACAGGAAAACGGAAGTGTAAGATTAGGTGTTTACGGTGAAAGTGATTTTAGAAGAGAGGTTTACTCTTTGATAAAGTCAAAAGACTGGCAGTTGCTTGAGTTTGTGAGAAAGTCCGAAACACTTGAAGAGATTTTTAGAAAATTAACAAGGGAGTGATGCTATGAATAGGGTATGGACAATAGCAAAGAAAGAGTTTAAAAATTACTTTATTTCTCCCGTTGCATACATTGTTATTGGCGTTTTTCTGGTTGTTGTCGGCTGGTTTTTCTTTTCCACATTCTTTATTTACAATCAGGCAAGTTTGAGAAAACTGTTTGAACTTTTCCCCTATGTTCTGGCATTCATAATACCTGCAATTACAATGAGGCTTTTTGCAGAGGAGAAAAATAACGGCACAATTGAGACATTGAAAACACTCCCATATACAGATTTTGAGATAGTTGCAGGTAAGTTCTTTGGGGCATTCCTATTCTCGATTGTAATGGTTTTGCCAACATTGAGTTATGTCGCCTTTATTTCAACAATCGGAGACCTTGACGGAGGTGCGGTTTTTGGAGGGTATTTAGGCACATTGTTCCTCCTTGCATCATTTGTCGCAACAGGCTTGTTTTCATCTTCTTTAACAAAGAATCAGGTTGTGTCTTTTATAATTGCAGCACTTATAAGTTATTTCCTTGTTCTTTTAAAAACCTTTTTGGTTGTGCTTCCGGAATCAATGGTTGGATTTTTCAGGGTTTTAAGCGTTGGTTATCACTTTGAAAACTTTGCAAAGGGAATTATCGATTCAAGGGATATTGTTTACTTTCTTTCTCTCGTTGTTATCTTCCTTGTTGCAACCCTTGAGGTTATAAGGGAGAAGGATGTAAAGGCTGAAAAGAAGATATTTGCATCCTCAACAGCAAGGATAATACTTTACATTGTTGTTCTCGTTGCATTAAACATAGCGGAAAACGCTTCCTCAACATTCAGAGTTGATATGACTGAAAATCATATATACTCCCTTTCAAAGGTTTCTAAGGAGAGTGTAAAGCAACTGGTTGAGCCTTTGACGGTCAAGGTTTTCTTTTCAAAGAACCTTCCTGCTCCCTACAACGGGATTGAGCAGTATTTGAAAGACCTGCTTGAAGAGTATTCAATTTACGGAGGGAAAAAGTTTAACTATCAATTCTACAACCTCTCATCAAAAGAGGGGGAGATTACCGAAAAGATAAAGCAAAATGAAGAGCTTGCTCAAAGTTACGGCATTGCTCCCATACAGATTCAGGTTGTTGAGCACGATGAGGTAAAGTTTCAAAAGGCTTATATGGGGCTTGTTATTATATGCGGAGACCTTGTTGAAAAGATACCTGCAATCACAACCACAAATGGGATAGAGTATAGAATTACCTCAAAGATAGTGAAGATAAACAACAAGATAAACAGATTCCTCTCCTTGAAAGGAAACATAAAGGTTACCCTTTACCTTTCAAAATCCCTTGAAAAGATTGGGAAGTATATGGGGCTTAATGGCCTTGAATCACTTGAGAAAACCATTGACGATGTTGTCTCTGATTTAAATAAGGAAAATTACGGAAAACTGGAGTTTGAGGTTGTTGACCCCTTAAAGGTTAAGGTTGATAAGGAAACTATAAAGAGGGGGAGGGTGCTTGATTTAAGGTGGAAGCCATTTATGACCCCCGAAGGAAGGGTTGAAGGGGGAGAGGGTTATATTGGTCTTGCTGTTTCTTACAATAACGATGTTGAGGGTGTGCCTGTTATAAAGGTTGTAAATATCCCCATTATTGGGCCTCAGTATAAACTTGCAAACAAAACCGAATTGAAGAATGCCCTTTCAGGTGCGATTGATTCCGTTTTGAATTTAAATGAAAAGATTGGGTATGTGATTTCAAACGGTGCAGTGTCTCCTTACTCCTTTGGCCAGAGTGAGGGCGATGTTGCATCAAACTTCTATAATCTGCTTGGTGAAAATTACAAGGTGGTAACTGTAAGCCTTAAATCAGACAATCTTGACGATGTAAACGCCCTGATTGTTCCGGGTATTAAAGAGAAACTCTCTGATTACGAACTTTACAAACTTGATCAGTTTATTATGAGCGGTAAGCCTGTATTGTTCCTTGTTGATGAATTTGCCCAGAAAAAGCAGCAAAACAGAATGATGGGTGTACCAAGTTTACAGACAATTGACACAGGGTTAAACAAACTCCTTCTCTCGTACGGAATAGATGTTAGGAAGTCAATTGTAATGGATAAAAACTGCTTTAAACAGAAACTCCCACGGGCACTTGGCGGTGGCGAGCAGAAGATGTACTATGCCCCGATTATCAAGAATGAAAACATAAACCATAAACTTCCATACCTTGAAAATTTAAAAGGCTTTGTTGTTCTTCTCAATTCCCCTGTTATTCCTGCAAAGGGTAAACTTTCAAAAGACACAAAGGCAGAAGTTTTGTTCACATCTTCAGAAGATTCCTGGATACAGAGCGGTTTTATTGCCCTGAACCCAATGTTTATTAAACCCCCTGCAAATAAAAGCGATTTCAAAAAGCAACCTCTTGCGGTTCAGTTAACAGGGAAACTCACATCGTTTTTTAGAGGAAAACCAATCCCGGAAAAGCCTGAAGAGGGAAAAAAGAATAAGAAGGATAAAAAGGAAAAGGCAAACAAAGTTGTTAAGAATTTAGAGGCTGAGAATGCAAAGATTGATTCAACGGAAAATGCAAAATTCATTGTTTTCGGAACTTCTGCAATAATAAAGAACAACTTTATTGACAGAGACGGAATGGGCCCAAATGCAATACTTGTTCTAAACGCTGTTGATTACTTAACAGGAAGGATTGATTTTGCAAGGATGAGAAGCAAATCACAGTTTTACAATCCATTGAAAGACACAACGCCTGAAAAGAGGGCTTTTGTAAAGTGGTTTAACATTGCGGGCTTGCCTGTGATTGTATTCCTGTTTGGAATGTTTGTGTGGTTTATGAGAAAGAGAAAGAAGGAAAAGATAAGGGAGATCTTTGCCTGATGGAGGGGTTATGAGCAGGAAAGAGATTGTAATACTAATAGTCCTTATAGTATTGTTCGGGGGGCTTTACTTTTTAAGAAACAGGGACAGGGTTTCTTACAAATTGCCTGTTATTAAAAACTTTAAAAAAGAGAATGTTGACGAAATAAGGATAAAGTACAAAAAAAACGATTTTGACATTGTTAAAAAAGATGGGAAATGGTATTTGAAAAGGGACGGGATCCCTGTAAAAAAGGGTTTTGTTGACAACATACTTGATAAAATTGCAGATTTAAGGTTTGTTGCTCTTGTTTCAACAAGCGGCAATTACTCAATTTACAAACTTGACAAAGACGCTGTTTTCCTTGATTTACTTTCAAAGGGGAAAGAAATTGTTTCTTTTAGAATTGGAAAACACTCTCCCACTTACTCTCAAAGTTATGTACTTTACGGCAATGACCCGAATGTTTATCAGGTAAACAGCAATTTAAGAAACTATGTGAAAAAGGTGAAAGAGGACATAATTGACAGAAGGGTGTTGAACTTTGAGGTTGATAGAGTTAACGATTTTAAGGTTAAATGGGGTAAGGAAGCCTTTGAACTTGCTAAAAAGGACAACAAATGGTACTTCAAAGACGGTAAAGAGGCTGATTCTGAAAAAGTAAAAGAGGTTTTGACCTCTCTTTCAACCCTTTCTGCGGCAGAAGTGCTGCCTGAAAAGAAAGGAAAAATAAATGAAAAACCTGAATGTACAGTAACCCTGACAACTGATAAAGACATAACATTGAAATCTTACGGATTAAAAGAAAAAGATTATCTATGCGAATCGTCTCAATACCCCATGCCGTTTTCTCTAACAGACACTGTTTACAAAACCGTTTTTAAAACTAAAACTTACTTTGAAAAAAAAGAAAAGAAGGGTTTGAAAAAGAAACACAATAAAAGGGTTGTGAAAAAAGTTAAGAAAACATCAAAAAATAACAAAAGATAGCAAACTTTCTGAGGCAGGCATTTGAGCCTGCCTTTTTTATTTTTGACTAATTGTTTTTTGTAATTTATACTTTTTTTAGAAAAATATTTTGGGGGTATGAAGTGGCTGATAAAAAATTTGTTGAACTGGTTATAGAATCACCTTTTATTCTCTTTAAAGGTTTTTTAATGGGTTTTATTGAAGGAAGCGGAGAAAAGCCTGTTTACTTTTTCAGCAAAAAAACAGGGATAAAAACAGAAACCCTTGTTGAGAGTTTAAAGGTATGGTTCGGGTTTGAAACCCTTGTCCATGTATGTATTGAAAAGGGTTTTGCGGAAAAATTGAAAAAAGCAATAGAAAACACATTTGATAAACTTGGGATGAAGGTTAAAAGTGAAAAAGAGATAAAATCCGCATCCTTTGATTTTAAGGTAACCTTTTACCATAAAAAAGATGCAAAGAAGTTCGAGGATATTATTCACAACCTTCCCGACAATGTTGTTTTAGATGAATTTAATAAGGAGATAGACATTGATGAAGAAGCAGAAGAAGAGAAGGGGATATACACAGCGGAGCACCCCTATATTTACAGAGCAGAAGGTGAAATTGTCGGGGATTTCAGGGGGGTTGTTGATGTTTATCTTAAAATGAAGGAACTCCCCCATGTGGATACGGAAGAGGTTTACCTTAATTTTGAATAGTGTTCTGTTTTTTTAAAAGAAAAACAAATTTTTTGTATATCAAAATTCAAAGTCAGTTTTTTTATTTTTCCCCTTTTTTTAAAAATTTTTTTGGATATAATTTAAGCGCCATTTGATTGGCTTTATTCTTTAGAGGAGGAAAGTTGAGATGTCTGAAACACTTAACCCTTTTAAAATGGCTCAGGCTCAATTGGATGAAGCGGCAAGGATAATGAATCTTGATGAGGATATTCACGCAATTTTGAGAGAGCCAAAAAGAGAGTTCCATGTTTCAATTCCGGTGCGTATGGACGACGGTAAGTTAAAGATTTTCAAGGGGTTCAGGGTGCAATACAATGATGCAAGGGGGCCATGCAAGGGCGGAATAAGGTTTCATCCCGGAGAAACCATTGATACGGTGAGGGCGCTTGCTGCATGGATGACCTGGAAGTGTGCTGTTGTGAACATCCCACTTGGTGGTGGAAAAGGTGGAGTGATATGTGATCCCAAAGAGATGTCAATGAAAGAACTTGAGACACTATCAAGAGGATACATTCAGGCAATTGGGAGATACATAGGGCCTGAGATTGATGTCCCTGCACCGGATGTTTATACAAACCCACAGATCATGGCGTGGATGGCAGATGAGTATGCAAAGATAAAAGGTTACTATGCCCCTGGTGTGATAACCGGTAAACCAATAGCAATAGGTGGATCTCTTGGCAGGGTTGATGCAACATCAAGGGGAGTTCTTTACACGATAAGAGAGGCTGCAAAGAAGATTGGAATGGATTTAAAGGGAGCGACCGTTGCAGTCCAGGGCTTTGGCAATGTTGGCTCATACGCTGCAAAATTCCTTGCAGAAGAGGGTTGCAGGGTTGTTGCAATATCGGATATAGGCGGTGCATTCTACAATGCAAACGGAATTGATATTGAAAAAGCAATTGATTATGTTCTGGAAAACGGGACACTGGAAGGCTTTAACAATGAATTTAACTGTGATGAATTGACACCACCTGAAGCTCTCCTTGAACTTGATATTGATATACTTGTTCCTGCGGCACTGGAAGGGCAAATTACAGAGAAAAATGTTGAGAATGTTAAAGCAAAACTAATTGCAGAGGCTGCTAATGGCCCGACAACCCCTGAGGCTGACAGGATTCTAAAAGAAAGAGGGGTATTTGTTATACCTGATTTTCTCTGCAATGCAGGCGGGGTTACTGTTTCTTACTTTGAGCAGGTTCAGGGGAATATGAACTTTTTCTGGACTGAGGAAGAGGTAAGACAGAGACTTGAAAACATAATGAAAAAGGCTTTCTGGGCTGTTGTTGAAACAGCTGAAAGGTACAATGTGGACAACAGAATGGGAGCGTACATAGTTTCAATTGCAAGGGTTGCAGAGGCAATGAAATTGAGAGGCTGGGTGTAAAAATAAATTATTTTTAAAATCTTCTTTGATAAGGGGGCATTAAGCCCCCTTTTTTATTTCCATTCGAAATCTTTTTGTGTATAATTTTTGTATCTGATAAAGAAGTGGAGGTGTGAATGTTTAAGAAAAAAAAGATGATTTTTCTTTTGTTGTTTTTTTCTTTTTTTTCGTGGGCAATTACTTTAAAGGATTTTTATAAACATTCAACCTTCCCTGAACTCAAACCTTTGACCATAAAGACAAAAAGTTTCAAAATTGCCGATTTGACTATCAATTTAGAGCAGGGCAGTAAAATCTATCTTGTTGTTGCAGAGAATGAACCTGTTGGGATTGCAGTTGAAAATGGAAATTACATTTATACCTTCAAAGATAAATACTTTCTCCCTGTTGCAATCAGAAATATAAAAAATGCACTTGGAGAGAATTTAAAGCCAGAAAATGGCAGAATATCGATTAAGGGTGATGGTGAATGGATAATTATATACAATAGAAGAATTGCAAATGCTCTTAAAAGAAAGGCTATAAACCAGAAGTCTGATTTCCCGGGGGATGTTGCAAAAGTTTTCAAAGGTATGCTTGACGAAAAACCTTCAATGGCCGCAATTTATGATAATCTTTTTAATTCAAAAAGTTATACCTCTGTTTATATACACTCTAAGAAAAGGAAACTTTTTTACAACATAGACACTATCTTATCCCTGACAGAAAAACTTTATGCCGTTCTGCCCTCTTACAATTCAAACATAGACTTTAAAGGCAGGTATTCCAATGTGGTTTTAACAGAGAAAACCCTGAAAAAATCATGGTTTGATAAAGATAACCCTTACTTTACCGTTGTTGAGACAAAGCTTAACATATTCAACGACGAAGAGGAGCATCTGATTGTAAACTCAACCCAGAGGGCTCGGATTAACGGAACAAATATAAAACTCCTTGTCATGCCGTTAATAAATTACAGGTATTCGGACGGTTTCAGGTATTACAGGGTGAAGGAGTTGAAGGTAAACGGGAAAGATGCTGAGTTTATCCATGACGGGGGCCTGCTTTTTATAAAACTGGATAAACAATACAATGCAGGTGATTATTTAACATACTCGGTTAAGGTTGAGGGAGACATTGCAATACATCCGAATGGTGACAATTACTTTTCCCTTGGCACCTACCCCTGGTATCCCCAGCCTTACCTTGCCTTTGAAAAATCAACATTTGAAATAACCGTAAAAGCACCAAAACCTTACTCTATCTTTGCCTGTGGTAAAGTTATAGAAAAGGGGACAGATGGCAATTACAACTATTTAAAAACAAAACTTGAACATCAAAGCCAGTTCCCTGTTGTTGCCGCAGGCAAGTACCATGTTTACACAAAAGAGTTTAACGGGTACAGATGCAATGTGGCCTCTTACGCAATGGCAAAGAAAAAGCATGCTTTAAGGCTTGCAAACAACTTTTTTGTGGCAGAGGACTTCTATTCCTCTCTCTTCGGCTACCCTTATCCCTTTAAAGAGCAGGATATTGTTGAGGTTAACAGCTGGGGATTCGGGCAGGCGCCGTCGGGATTTATCTTTATCACTCAGGAGGCGTTCTCTCCTTTAAGAGACTACTTTTCAAGATTCTTTTCCGAAGGGGTAAATCAAAGGTTTGTTCACGAAATATCCCATGCCTACTGGGGCCATGTGGCAATGATACCAAACGAGTATGATGTGTGGATATCAGAGGCACTTGCACAATATTCATCAGCCCTTTGCATAAAATTTGTTCACAAAAACAAAAAGAAGGGGGAAAAGGTATTTAAAAAGATGCTTAAAAACTGGTATGCCCAGAGCAAACTGTTAAGCAAAGGGGGTGTTTTATTCTTTGCACAATCCCTTTCAGGCTTAACCATAAGAGACTCTATGGACAGGTGGAAACTTATTTACAACAAAGGCCCTCTTGTAATACACGGAATAAGGATGAAATTGCAGAAAAAATACGGCAAAAAAGAAGGGGACAGAAAATTTGTACTGTTTTTAAGGGCAATACTCAAAAATTCCGACTTTGATTACATCTACACAAAAGACTTAATAGGAATCTTAAATGCAATAACAAAAGAAGACTGGACTCCCTACTTTGATAAGTATGTCCTCGGCACAGATATTCCGAAAATATAAATAATTGGGAAAGGTTGGTATTGGGTATTAGGTACTGGGTATTAGGTATTATGTATTAGGTTTAGAGTGAGGAAGTTTCTCTATTTAAATTGAAAGGATTTTATCCTTTTTGACCCCCAGAACCTGGTACCCAAAACCTATTTCCTATACAATTCCAGATATTTTTTTACCGTTTTTTCCCAGGAGAATTTTGTGTCCATGCCGTTCAGAGCAAGTTTGTTAAATTCATCTCTGTTGGTTTTATACAGAGCAACTGCCTTTCTAACCGCTTCGTAAAAGGCGTAAGGGGAGTAGTAATCAAACTTAAAACCTGTTGCCCTGTCAAATCCATCTTCAATGTCGATAACAGTGTCTTTTAATCCGCCTGTGTTCCTTACAACAGGAACTGTTCCGTACTTCATTGCATACATCTGAGAAAGGCCACAGGGTTCATATTTTGATGGCATAAGGTAAATGTCCCCTGCTGCATACAGTTTGTGTGCCATCTCTTCATTGAACGCCATGTAACCGACCACTGTCCCCTTGAATTGATGCTCTTTCCAGTTGAAAAAGTCTATGTACTTTTTATCTCCAGTGCCGAGTATAACTATCTGGGTTCCAAGGCTTACAAGCATGTCAAATACTGGAGTGATTATATCAATTCCTTTCTGATCTATAAGCCTTGAAATCATTACAAGTAAAGGTTTGTCAGGGTTTATGTTTAAACCAAGTTCTTTTTGAATTTCAAGTTTATTTTTGACTTTTCTTGAAAAGAGTTTTTTGTTGTATTTAAAGGGTATAAATTTATCCTTCCATGGGTGCCATATAGAGTAATCAACCCCATTTAAAATTCCGTAAAGGTCTTTTGACCTTTTTCTTAAAACACCGTCAAGCCCGAATCCAAATTCAGGGGTTTGTATTTCTTTTGCATAAGTGGGGGAGACTGTGGTCACAATGTCTGAATAAAGTATTCCCGATTTCATATAGTTTATGTGGTTGTAAAACTCAAGCCCTTCAGGGTTAAAGTACTTCCAGTCAACATTCAAAAGGTACATATCATGGTGCCAGAATATACCCTGATAACCAAGGTTGTGGATTGTGAATACTGATTTTGTTTCAGGTTTGATTTTCCCAACTTTTCTGTAAAACTCTTTCAGGTAAAACATCCCTATTGCCGTATGCCAGTCGTTTAAGTGTATAACATCAAGGCCTTTCAGGTGGGATGCAAGTTCTAAAATCCCCCTTGAGAAAAACAAAAACCTTTCAGCATTGTCAGGGTATGGCTCTGTTCCATTTCCAAACAGATGCTCTCTATCAAAGTAGTGTGAGTTTGATATAAGATAGATTTCAAGATTATCATTTATTTTTGTGTGTTCCACATAGCCTTTTATCTCACTGTTTCCTATTGGAATGTTGAATTCAGGGCTTTTAAGTTTTTTAAAACCAAATTTTTTTCTGTCTATTCTTGAGTACCCCGGAAGCACCATATAAACTTTGTGTCTTTTTGACAGAGTCCCTGTAAATGCTCCTGCCACATCTCCAAGCCCTCCTGTTTTTACAAAAGGGAAGCACTCAGCAACTCCGTAAAGTATTTTCATTCTCACCTCCTGAAATGGTTACCTGATATTACCAGTCCTCAATGCTTCTGCCGCAACTTCCGGTACAACAGGGTTTACAAACATCTCACTGCCATTGTTTATGGCAGATTGACATTCCAGTGTGGGGTAAATTTCAATATGCCAGTGATAGAATTCAAGAGATTCTTCCTGCAAGGGGGCATTATGTAAAACAGTTTGATATGGTATGTTTCCTAAAACTTTTTTTATCTTTTTAAAAACCTCGTTGTAGATCTCTGCAAGGTGATAGAAGACGATCTTGGGAGAGTTTTCAAAGTGGGATATGTGGGTTACAGGCATTATCCAGATTTCAAATGGAAACCTCGATGCGTAGGGGCAAAAGGCAATAAAGTCAGGATTTACAGAAACCACCCTTTTTCCCTCTTTCATCTCCTGTTTTACAACATCACAGAATACGCATCTGTCTTTGTATGAAAAGTAATCTTCGGCTTCCACCATCTCTTTTTCTATAAGGGGGGGTATGAATGGTGTTGCAATCATCTTTGAGTGGGGATGGATGTTCTGACCTGTTTCGAATTGTGCAAATTCTTTAAAAAATAAGAGGTATTCAAGTCTTTTGTCATTTCTAAGGTCAACTATTCTGTCGTGGTAAGCCCAGAATATCTGTTCAATCCTGTTTATGCTCATTTTTTCAATATGTTCGTTATGCTCTGGTGATTCAATTATTATCTCGTTTGCTCCTGTTCCGCTGGTGAGGTCGTATATCCCTTCAGCCTCCTTTTTTAACTCTGTTTCAACTTTAAGGTAAGGGTTTGGGGCGGGTATTACAATTATGTCCCAGTTCTCTTTATTTACGAAATTGTACTTTAGAAGCACTTTGAATTCTTCCGGATTCAGGTTACAGAATGGACATTTTTCGTCTTTTTCTGGAATGTTTTTTATGAACCTGTCTTTTAATATCTCATAGTTTGTTTTTTTTTCAGGTGCAATGATAGTCCAGTTGTTTAGCACAGGGTCTTTCCTGAATTCACTCATTTTAATCCTCTAAGTACCATTCGAGCCTTAATGTATTGAATGCAATGTTTTTTTCTTTAAGTTTTTTTATAAGTTTTCTATCCTGCTCATTAACTTTTTTTGTTGCAAGGTAATTTTTTGCGATTTCAAGGGTTTTGTTTACCTCGTTGAGATGTGTGGTAAATCTTTGTGTGACATAGTCTATGGCAGAGTTTTTGTGAATAAGAAACTGCCAATCCGAGGCTTCTGTAATTACAAGTGCCTTTGCACCTTCTCTCAATATTTCGTACAGGGTTAAATCTTTTTTGATCTTTGCTTTGTGTAACTTCAGAAACCTGATAAAGTCCCTTTCCACTTTGTACAATTTTTCCCATGTCCACCTTGTCTCATTGTTTAACCATACCGAATGGTCATTGTTTTCGCCCCAGGAACCTTCCTTCAGATTTATGGTTTCCATATCGGAATTTTTGAATTGTTTGATTATTGTGGAGGGGGTTGCAGGTTCAATACCATCAATAATTGATAGGTTTTCGATAACCTTTTCAAGCCACATCGGTCCCTCGAACCACCAGTGGCCAAAAAGTTCTGCGTCAAATGGGGAGACGAGAATGCCTGTTTTGTTGTGGGTCTTTCTAAAGTCTGTCAGTATATCTGTTATCAATCGTGCAAAGTGCTCTGAATTTTCCTTTACCCTCTCTTTTGCTTTTTCCGGGTTGTACAGTTGTTTTTGTCCAAGGTCAAAGGAGCTGTCTGTTATTCTCCAGTATTTGATTCCGCTTGTGTCTTTTTGCTTGTGAAACTCAAGGTAATATCCATCTCCCGGGTATCCAAACCTTTTGTCCCACACCTGAACTCCTGTTTTGTGGTCTCTTACAAAAAGTGTTAATCCGGATTTGAGTTTGTAGGGAAGAAAAGGGGTTTTGTTGTATTTAAAATCCTGCGGGTTGATGTTTGACTGTGAATATTGGTTAAACAGAGAGGCATTGTTGAGGTTGGGGCTGTCGATAAAGGTGTACATTATCCCCTCTTCAACAAGTATTTTATCTATACCCTTTCTGAAAAATTCCTCTCCAGTAACTGGATTTCTCCATTGCCCTTCAGGCCTGTATGCACATTCTGGAAGCCAAATACCTGACGGTTTTTTTCCAAAATGTCTTATGTATGTTTCTATGCCTGCCTTTATCTGTGCCCTCACATTATTATCGTAACCAAGCAGTGGCAAATAGGCATGGGTTGCTGCTGAAGTCAATATTTCAATGTTGCCTGAATCCTGAAATTTTTTAAATTGAAGGACTATGTCTTTCCCGTAAACAAAATTAAACAGATGATATAGGTCGTTGTAAAACTTTTCCCATAGAAGTGAGAGTGATATTTTGTCGCTTTCTCCTTTACTTTCAAATTCGGTTTTGTCCTTTTCAATCAGAGAAATTTTGAATTCAAGGTACTCATTGAACTTTTCTTTAAAGTATTCGCTTCTTAGTTGTTCAAGCAACACAGGGGTGAGCCCAATGGTTATCTTTGTCTTTTTCCCTTTGTTTTTGATTCTTTCAAGCATTTGAAGTAATGGGATGTAGGTTTCTGCTGCAGCCTCAAAAAGCCAGTATTCCCCGTGAGGCCACTCTCCATGTTTTAGTACATAGGGGATATGAGAGTGAAGTACGAAAAGAAAGTATCCATTTTTATTCATAACTGACTCCTGTGTTCCTTTTCTTAATTATAGACGACAAAAAGGGCAAAAGGAAACATGATAAAACAAAAAATTCCAATCAATCAATAACATAGTGAAGAATATAAAAAAATCAAGTTTTTCTTTGGATTATGTGAATTTGATATAATTAAAAAAACCGTAAAGAGGTGGTTATGATTTACGATTTTGCCGTTATTGGGTCAGGTTTTGGGGGAAGTGTCTCCGCTTTGAGGCTTGTTGAGAAGGGATATTCTGTTGCAGTTATTGAAGAGGGAAGGTATTTTAAAGATAATGATTTCCCTTCGACAAACAACAACCCCTTCCGATTTTTCTGGAAGCCGGAGTTTTTCTGTTTTGGTTATCAGAGGGTTCACTTCTTCAAGCATGTTTCAATTCTCGGCGGAAGCGGGGTGGGAGGAGGCTCCCTTGTCTATGCAAACACTCTGCTTGTCCCGAAAGAGGATTTTTTCAAAACGCCTGAACTTCCCCCTGATATTGACTGGAGATCCGAATTGCTTCCTTTTTACGATGTGGGCTCAAGAATGCTTGGAAAGGTTAAGAATAAAGCAAAAACGACGGCAGATGAACTTATTTACGAGACAGCAAAGCACTTCGGGGTTGAAGATACATTTTACAATGCGGATATAGGGGTTTTTTTTGGTGAGAAAGACAAAACTGTGAAAGACCCTTACTTTAAAGGTGAAGGGCCTGACAGGACAGGGTGCAATCTATGCGGCGGGTGTATGATTGGCTGCAAAAAGAATGCAAAGAATATGCTTACAAAAAATTACCTTTACCTTGCCATAAAGAAAGGAGCCAAAATTTTCCCTGAAAGAAAGGTTTTTGATATTGAAAAGAAAGGCGATTACTTCCTTATAAAAGCAAAAGAATCAACTGTGCCTGCATTAAAGGAGCATATTTTCCGTGCAAGAAAGATAGTAATAGCCTGCGGGGTTGTGGGAACCCTTGAATTGCTTTTTAACCTCAAGATCAAAGGAAGGTTGAACATCTCTGATAAACTCGGAGAGAATGTCAGGACAAACAGCGAATCCCTTGTTGGTGTTAGGGTGCCCAAAAAGGTTGGGGTTATAGGGGAAGGCACTGCAATAACCACAGGTGTTTACCTTAATGAACACACCCACCTTGAGCCTGTAAGGTATTCAAAGGGTGCAAATGGCATGGCTATTTTGACCACACTTTTGATTGATGAAAGGGAAGGGGAGTCAAGGGTAAAAACATTCTTTAAAGAGGTTGCAAAGCATCCTTTCAAAACTTTGAAGGCATTGAATCCCATTGGCTTTGGAAGTCAGGGTCTTATTATTCTTGTTATGCAGGACAGGGACAATAAAATAAAGATAAAGGCAAGGGAAACCCTTACCGGCAGGGTTAAGCTTTACTCCGATATTTATCCGGATTCTCCCCCTGCACCTGTTTATATCCCAGAAGCAAATGAGTTTGCCAAAAAACTTGCAGAGTTGTACGGGGGGGTTGCTTTAAGCAATATCTACGAGGTTTTTTTCAATTCCCCTTTGACGGCACATATTTTGGGAGGCTGTTCAATAGGGGAAAGCGAAAGAGATGGTGTTATTGATAGCAATCACAGGCTGTTTGGAGAGGAGAATGTCTATGTTTGCGATGGGAGTGTAATCCCTGCAAACCTTGGAGTAAATCCCTCTTTAACAATAACCGCTTTTGCCGAAAGGGCAATGTCAAAGATACCCCCTAAAAAAGAAAAGGTAAAGCATATAGGATACGAGGTGTTAAATGAAGGTTTACAGAAAGATTAGTCCTGCAAGCGGGGAGTTTCTTTACGAGGTTGAGATTTTTGATGAGAAAAAGGTGAAAAAAGAGGTTGAGATAGCTAAAGAGGGCTTTGCTTTCTGGGGCAGTTTGCCTTTAAAGAAGAGGGTGGCTGTTTTAAAAAACATTTTGAAAGAGATAAAAAAAAGGAAGGAAGAGTTTGTTGAAACAGTTTCAATTGATGCAGGCAAGGTGAGACAGGATTCAATTGTTGAGGTTTTTACAACTGTTAACCACATACATTATTTAACTAAAAAAGGGTACAGGTTTTTAAAACCTGAAAAAAGAAGCAGCGGATACTTTAAAAACAACAGATGCTATATTCAATTCAAGCCTCACGGTGTTGTAGGCATAATCTCCCCCTGGAATTACCCCCTTATTCTGACAGCAACCCCTCTTTTTCACGCATTGTTTGCAGGTAATTCCGTGGTTTTAAAGCCATCTGAGATAACCACAAAGGTTTCCCTGCTTTTAAAGGATGTTTGTTTAAGTGCAGGGCTGCCTGACAATGTGTTCAGGATAGTAACTGGAGACGGAAGCACAGGGAGAAGCCTTGTTGAAAGCGATGTTGATATGGTGTGTTTTACCGGAAGCACGGCGGTTGGAAAGGAGATTGCAAAAAAGTGTTCAGAGAGGTTTATCCCATTTGTCCTTGAATTGGGGGGTAAGGACAATGCGGTTGTTTTAAAAGATGCAGATCTGGAGAGGGCTGCAAGCGGGATAGTGTGGGGAGGTATTTCCAATGCGGGACAAACCTGCATTGGGGTTGAGAATGTGCTTGTTGAAAAAGGGATTTACAATGATTTTGTTGAAATGTTGAAAAAAGAGGTTGAACAAATTGAAAAAAGGGATTTAGGGGCAATTATAAACAGGTTGCAGTTTGAGAAGATTGAGCACCACATTGAGGATGCCCTTAAAAAGGGGGCAAAACTTGTCTGCGGCGGGAAAAGGCTTGATGAATTTCACTTTGAACCGACAATCATTGCGGATATTACCCCTGATATGAAGGTGTTTAAAGAGGAAACATTCGGGCCAGTTATTGGGGTTATGCCATTTGATGGAGAGGACAATTTAATTGAAATTGCAAACAGCCTTGATTACGGGTTAAACGGCTCTGTGTGGAGTAAAGACGGGAAAAAGGCTGAAAGAATAGCCTCAATACTTGATACGGGAACTGTTTGTGTGAACGACTGCCTTACAAACTATTTAATGACTGACCTTCCCTTTGGAGGGGTTAAAAAAAGCGGTATGGGGAGGGTTCACGGTGTTGAAGGGGTGAGGGCTTTTGCAAAGATGCAAAGCGTTATGGTGCATAAGTTTGGATTGAGAAAAGAGTTGTGGTGGTATCCATACTCTGAAAAGGTTGAAAAACTGTTTTTGAAATTTATTGAGATTCTTTTTTGAAAACCTTTAATTCCTTTGTTCCTGACGATTTTAATTTTTATTTTTTGTTTTATTAGATTTTTATGAGATAATTATTTTCCATTACTTCGGGAGTTCGTTTGAAAAAGAGTGTTTTTACCATAATTTCAGGAGATTCTACATTTGGTTTACGGCAGAAAATAGTTAACACGATCTTCTTTGTTATTGCGTTGTTTTTGCTTGTCACTTCTGTTACCAACCTTTTTATAGAGGAAGTTAACATTATTGTAATATTGACATTTTTTGCTTCATTCTTCTTCTTTTTCTTCTTTTATCTCGCAAGGGTTAAAAGGATTTATGATACTGCCCACATTGTGACACTGTTCGTTATCGGGCTCTTATTCTTTTATCACAAATACGATGGGGGTATAGGCTGTGGAACTGGATTTTACATAATCGTGGAGACAATTGGCATAGTGGCTATTTTTGAAGGCAGGGCAAAAATGTTTTACCTTGGGCTTCTTGCAATTATTTCTTTTATTTTGCTCTTTTTTGAGATTTACTCTCCCGGTTATGTGATTGAGATAAGCAGAAAAACCTGTTTTGTTAACAATGCCCTGGCATTTGTTCTTTCATCAGTGAGCGCAGGCTTTTTGATACAGGTTTATATTACAACCTATAAAAACCACGCTATTTTGAAAGAAAAAGAATCCCTGACCGATCCCCTTACAGGTCTTTTAAACAGAAGGGCTTTTCTCTTTGAATTAAAAAACAGAATCCCGTTATTTAGAAGAAAAAATATTCCTTTTTCTTTGATAATGCTTGATTTTGATGATTTTAAGTATGTTAATGACAGGTATGGCCACAGGTGTGGTGATGTTGTACTGTTTGAAGTTGGGAAAAGGATAAAAAGCATTTTAAAACAGGGAGATATTCTTTCCAGATGGGGCGGGGAGGAGTTTCTTATCTTTCTTCCCTATTCAAATATAAAAAACTCATGTGTGATTGCCGAACGATTAAGGTTAGAGGTTGAGGGAATGGATATTCATTTTGATAACCTCAAAGTTCCAATGACTATTACACTTGGTGTTAGAGAGTTCGATCTGAACAATTCCATTGAGGAAAACATTGAGATGGTTGACCTTGCAATGTACAGGGGTAAAAGGGCGGGGAAAAACAGGGTTGTGTCTGATTGAGGTTGTTTTGCTTTTTTTTTATGGTATAAAACACCTGTAAAAACTTTTTTTGAGGTGTAATATGGACTTAAATGGCCTTAATCTTGTAAAAAAAGGCAAGGTTAGAGATGTTTATTCGTATGAAAATAATCTGTTGTTCGTTGCAACAGATAGAATATCAGCCTTTGATGTTGTTTTAAACTCCGAGATCCCGGACAAGGGAAAGGTGTTAAACCTTATATCGGCATTCTGGTTTGAGAAAACAAACCACATTGTTAAAAACCACATGGTTGAGTGGAGGTTTGAGAATTTTCCTGAAAGGTTAAAGCAATTTGAATACCTTAAAAACCGTTCAATGATTGTAAAAAAAGCGGATGTCCTTCCCGTTGAGTGCATTGTGAGGGGCTATCTTGTTGGCTCAGGTTACAAAGAGTATTTGAAACAGGGGACTGTATGCGGAATAAAACTGCCTGAAAGGTTAAATCTTGCATCAAAACTTGATGAGCCGATTTTTACCCCGTCAACAAAGGCAGATGATGGGCACGATGAAAATATTTCTTTTGAGAAGATGAAAGATATTGCTGGAAAAGAACTTGCAGAAAAGGTAAGGGATGTTTCATTGTCCTTGTATGAATTTGCTTACAATTATGCAATTAAAAGAGGGATAATCATTGCAGACACCAAGTTTGAATTCGGGTTGATTGATGGGGAATTGGTGTTGATTGACGAGGCATTGACCCCCGACTCTTCGAGGTTCTGGCCTGTTGATGGGTATATGGAAGGTGAAAACCCTCCGTCTTTTGACAAGCAGTATGTCAGGGATTACCTTGAAGATATAAAATGGGATAAAAAGTCCCCTGCTCCTTCATTGCCGGATAATGTTATACGAAAAACAAGGGAAAAGTATTTGGAAGCGTTTTACAAATTGACAGGCAAAACACTTGGGGAGTTTGTATGAAAAGGCTTTTAATTCTCTTTGCATTTGCAATTTCATTCTTTTCTTTTTCTTTTGAATACAGAGGGGAAGGGTTTAAGTTAATTGTTGCAACAACCATTCCTGTTGAAACAACCTTGAAATATGATGGAAATGCAAAAGCATATAAGGTTTGGATTGATGCAATAAAGAATGCAAAAAAATCAATTGATTTTTCAGAGTTTTACCTAACAGGTAAAGACAGATGGCCGTTAAGCCCTGTGGTTGAAGAAATTGTCAATGCTGCTAAAAGAGGGGTAAAAATAAGATTTCTTGTTGATGTTAAAATGCTTAAAAACTCCAAAGAATTGTTAGATTACTTTTCAAAGATCCCCGGTATAAAAATCACTGTTTTTAACTGGAAGCATTTAACAGGGGGGATAAACCATTCAAAATACTTTATCGTTGATGATAAAATTTGTTTTGTTGGAAGCCAGAACTTTGACTGGAGGGCTTTAAAACACATTCACGAAACAGGTATTTTGACAGACGAGCCTCACATTGTTAAAGCGTTATCCTTAATTTTCAATGCAGACTGGAACTACAACAATGGAGACAGAAGCGCATACAAAAAACTTTCAAAAAAAAGGGTTTCTTTCCGAAAAGACATCTTTTTAACAGGCTCTCCGCAGGAGTTTTTACCTGACGGTATGAGGTTCTCCCTTGAGCAGTTGCTTGAAATGATTGATGGGGCAAAGAAAGAGATAAAAATTCAACTGTTAAACTATTCAACCTATGTTCACGGCAAAAATTTAAGGTTTGACACAATTTCAAAGGCTTTGATAAATGCTGGCAAAAGAGGGGTAAAGGTAAGGCTGATGGTTTCCGACTGGAATTTAAGAAAGCCGGGCATAGAATCAATAAAAGAGCTTTCAAAAGCTAAAAATGTGGATGTTAAGTTTGTACATATTCCCGTAAGCAAAAAAGAGGGTTTTATCCCGTATGCAAGGGTTATCCACTCAAAGGTTGTAATTATTGACGGGAAAGAAGGCTGGGTTGGCACAAGCAACTTTGGGTATGACTATTTCTATTCATCAAGGAATGTTGAGGTTGTATTCAGGATAAAGAAGATAATTGACCAGTTAAACCGGAATTTTGAGCAATTATGGAACTCTCAATACGCACACATACTGAAACCGAAAGTTGAATACAAACAACCGAAAGTTTCTTAATCATTTGCAGCTTGTTAAATATTCTGATTTTACTATTGCAGTGTTATTTTATGAATATTTTTTCAAAAAAATGGATTGACATTTTTAACCATTCTGGTAATATATTCTTTGCTCAGGTGGGCTGGTAGCTCAGTCGGTAGAGCAGGGGACTGAAAATCCCCGTGTCGGCGGTTCGATTCCGTCCCGGCCCACCACTTTTTTTATCTCTTTTGTACCTTCCTTTTTAATTTTCTGTTTGATAGTTATTTCCTTGTAAAAAAAATTTTATGTGGTAAAAAGTGAACCAAAAAGGGTAAATTTTTTTTGGAGGAAATTATGACTGAATTAAGGTTGAAGTTTAGAAGTGACCCGGTTTATGTCTGGGATGGAACTGAATTAAGGCCAAAGTTTGGAAGCAGACCTGTTGTGGTCTGGGATGGCAGGGAAGTTAGATTAAAATTCAGCAGTGATCCGGTGTTCACATGGGATGGAAGCGAATTGAGACCAAAGTTTGGAAGTGAGCCTGTCTTTATGTGGGATGGAAGGGAATTGAGGCCGAAATTCGGGAGTGAACCGGTATTTGTATTAAACGGCAATGAGATAAGACCGAAGTTTGGAAGCGAACCTGTGTGGGAAATTTCAGATGGTGCAATACCTGTGCCTGTCTGGGCGGTTATTGTTCTTGGGTTGATTTAATAAGTTGGAAATACTGCCTCATTTAATTTTCTGTTTTGTTTGTTGTTTGTAAATTCATTTTCTTTTTTAACCTTTAACTTTCCAATATAAAATTTTTTTTCTTGCTTTTTGAACATAAGTTCATTATATTTTAAGGTGGAATGAGTTGGAGGTGGATATGAAGATAGCTGTTAGTTCTCTCGGAAATAGCCTTGATTCAAAGGTTGACCCGAGGTTTGGCAGGGCTCACGGTTTTATTGTTTTTGATACAGAAAGCAACTCTTTTGAGTACTATGACAATTCCAGAAACCTGTCATTGATGCAGGGTGCAGGTATTCAAACTGCCCAATTTGTTTCTGACCTTGGTGTTGATGTTGTTGTTAGCGGCAGTTTCGGGCCAAAGGCTGCAAGCGTTCTGGAAAAGGCCGGAATAAAAAAGGTGAGCGTGGGAGAGGGTTTGAGTGTGGCTGAAGCAATAAAAAAGGCAATTTAGGAGGTGATTATGCCTTACGGTGATCATACAGGTCCTTTTGGAGAGGGACCGAAAACAGGAAGAGGGCTTGGGTATTGCTCTGGAAACGACAGGCCCGGTGCAGAGGTTGGTAAAGGGAGAGGAATGGGCAGAGGTGCTGTTAGAGGAAAGGGAAATGGCAGAGGTAGAGGTTTAAGAAGAGGCAGGGGAAGAGGTCTGGGAAGAGGTTTTAATAATTTTGAGAATGAAGAATAAAGACATAGGAGGTGGCTATGCCTTTCGGTGATGGAACTGGGCCCTTTGGACAGGGGCCTATGACTGGCAGAGGCCTTGGTTACTGCGGAGGAAACAATGCCCCCGGCAGGTTTTTTGGAGCAGGCAGAGGTATGGGAAGAGGATGGGGGTTTCACGGAAGAGGAATGGGCAGAGGTTTCGGCAGAGGCTTTGGCTGGGGTTTTAGATGGACTAATTACCCATTTGTAGATGAAAAATCAGCACTTGAAAACAGATTGAAGTTTCTTGAAGAAGAGTTGAGTTACACAAAAAAGAGGCTAAAAGAGATTGAGGAAGAGGATAAATAATACTTGCCCCTTTCGGGGCATTTTTTTTAAATAAATTTTGTTGTATAGTGGTTAGTGTTTTTATTTTAAGGAGATTGTATGAAGATAGCGATTGCATCGGGAAAAGGGGGGACAGGCAAGACTTTTGTGTCAACAAACCTTGCTTTTGCTTTAAGTGAAACAGGGCAGGTTTCACTTGTTGATTGTGATGTGGAGGAGCCAAATTCTTATCTTTTCTTACACCCTGAGATTAAAGAACAACAGGATATTACAATAAAGGTTCCTGTTATTGACAATTCAAAGTGTACCGGATGCAGGCTTTGTTCAACCCATTGTGAATTTCATGCCCTTATTACTGTAAAGGATAAAACCTATGTATTTGAGGACCTGTGCCATGGCTGCGGTTTCTGTATGAGGATATGCCCGGAAGGGGCAATAGGGGAAAAGGATAAGGTTATTGGAGAATTTTCCTATGGGTTTGTTGGTAGTATGGACTTTTACATGGGAAAGATGAGGGTTGGAACGGAACTGGCAACCCCTGTTATAAGGTTTGTTAAAAATCAGGTTAAGGATAAGGGGGTTGTTATTTTTGATTCTCCCCCCGGAACATCCTGCCCTGTTGTTGAAACTATTGAGGATTGTGATTTTGTTGTGCTTGTTACAGAGCCAACCCCCTTCGGGTTAAATGATTTGAGACTTGCCGTTGAGGCTGTAAAATCCCTTGGTTTAAGGTTCGGGGTTGTTGAAAACAGGGCTATGGAAGGGGTTAACATTGTAAGGGATTACCTTGCTGAAAACGGTATTCCCCTTCTTTCCGAGATACCTCTTGACAGAGAGATTGCAGAGGTTTATTCACACGGTAAACTTGTGGTAAGGGAGATCCCCTCTTACAGGGACAGGTTTTTAAAGATATACGATGAAATTTTAAAGAGGGTTGAGATATGAAAGAGGTTGTTGTAATAAGCGGTAAGGGTGGTACGGGGAAAACAACAGTTGTACTTGCACTTGCAAGCCTATTTAAAGATGTTGTGCTTGCCGATTGCGATGTTGATGCTGCCGATATGTTTCTGATTTTAGAGCCTGAAATCAAAAAAGGGTACAATTTTGTTGGTGGAAAGAAGGCTTTTATTGATAAAACAAACTGCACAGAGTGCGGGAAGTGTATAGAGGTGTGTGAGTACAATGCAATTTCTGACGATTTTGTTGTAGATGATGTCAAATGTGAGGGTTGCGGTGCCTGCGTTTACTTCTGTCCAGAGAAAACCATTGAGTTTAATGATATTGTTTCCGGAAAGGTTTTTATATCTGAAACAAGGCTTGGCCCATTTGTCCATGCAAGGCTTAATCCTGGAATGGAGAATTCGGGAAAATTGGTTAGCAGGGTGAGAAATGAGGCGAAAAATATTGCAATTGAAAGGGGTATGAAGTTGATACTTACAGACGGTTCCCCGGGGGTTGGATGTCCTGTAATATCCTCTATTTCAGGGGCGGATTATGTGGTGTTGGTATCCGAGCCAACGGTTTCAGGCTTGCATGACCTTGAAAGGGTGGTTGATCTTATTATGCACTTCAAGATTAAAGGTGGTGTTGTAGTTAACAAATGGGATCTGAATGTTGAAAAGACAGCGGGGATAGAATCTTTTTGTAAAAAAACAGGTATTGATGTCCTTGGAAGGATCCCATACCAGATCAAGCCTGTTGTTGATGCCATGAACAGAGGCATGACAATTATAGAGTATGACAAAAAATGTGATGTGTCTGTTGCAGTTTCTGGTATTCTTAATAGGTTAAAATCTGCAATCCCCCTTTAATTTTTCTCCCTTTTGTTGAATTTTGTTTTTTTTGCCTTTAGAATTAATAAAAGGGGGTTTTATGCATGGAAGAGAGAGGATTGTTCCCATAAATGTTGCTGAAGATTCAAGCAATGTTGAAAAAAGTTACTATATTTTTGTGTTGTCCGGGGAAGAGAGCAATGACTTTTTCAGGGTACCTGAAGAGACTTTTCTGATAGGGAGCAGTTTTGGGTGTGATTTCCATCTGTCTGACAGGAAGATTTCCCCTTTCAGTATTGAAGCAAAACCATGTTATTCCGGTAATGAATTGAAAAAATTGAAGATTACTGTTTTAAAAGGAAGGATACATATTGCGGGTAAGGCTGTAAAAAGGTGCGAATTAAAAGTGGGTGATTTTTTTAGAATAAAAAACACGGTTTTTAAACTTGAGAGTGTTTACCCATTTGAGATTGATTATAGGAACCTTGTGGTTGAGAAGCTGAAAAAGGGTTTTATCCTTGGGAAAGATGATATTCTGCACTTTTTTAAGAAGTTTTTTGATATTTCCAGAAAGTATCATAGACCCCTTTCAATAATTCTTTTTAAGGTTGATTACTTCAAACTTTTAAAACAAACATTCAGTGAGAAGGCAATTGAGCAGATATACAGGGAAGCGAGAATGATTTTAAAAAAATATATAAGGAAGAGTGACTTTATAGGGAGGGTTGAGGAGGATAAGTACCTGATAGTTTTGCCAGAAACCCACCATAACGGGGCGGTCACAGTTGCAAAGAGATTGAGTTCAGGTATTAAGAATGCTGTATTCAGGGTTGGAAATGAATCTCATACCTTTACTATTTCTCAGGGGGTGGTCTCCCTTGATTGTCATCACTATAAAACGCCCATTGATTTTTTAAATGCAGGGGAAAAGTTTTTGGATAAGGCTGCAAAAAAAGGTAAGGGAATTATTGAATTTTGCAGGGAAATAAATGCTTGAAAAGGCATACCATCATTTGATTGCTTCCCTGAATCCGGAGAAACTCACAATTAACTTTTTTAAAAAAAATGCTTTAAAGCACGATCTCTTTGATGTTCTTGCAATAGGGAAGGCTTCCATCCCGATGGCAGGTGGTTTTTCCCAGATTTACCCTGTTAGTAGAGGGCTTATTGTGTCTCCTTATATGGCTTCGGTTCCTGAGAATTTTGAGTTGTGCCTTTCAAGCCATCCCGATATAGGCGAAAGAAGCCTTTTTTGTGCAAAAAAGGTTGTGAATTTTTTGAAAGAAAGTAATAACAAAATGCTTGTTCTTCTTTCTGGAGGGGGTTCTGCTCTTATTGAAATCCCGCTTGATTTCCTGACCATTGATGAGGTGAGATGTGTAAACAGGTTGCTTTTAAGGTCCGGTATTCCCATTGAAGAGGTTAATTTCATGAGAATACACCTATCGCGTATAAAAGGCGGAGGACTTTCTAAATTCATCTCCGGTCCTTCAGAGTGTTTTGTTCTGTGTGATGTTTTAAATAACAGGATCGACAGGGTTTCTTCTGCCCCTTTTTACAGGATTGAAAGGGATTACAATGTTTTTTTTGATAAAGCAGACAGGTTTGGGTTATGGAATTGCATACCTCGATCAAAGAGGGGCTTTTTTGAAACTGGTTGTTCAATAGAAGGAGTTAGCATCCCCCATACCATAATGGCAAGTAACAGGGATTGTGTGGATTTTTTTTCTGATTTTTTTATGTCAGATGGGTTGTTTTTTAAGAAAGAATACGACTTTGTTTTTAAGGATGTTGAAGTTGAGGCGGAAAAGATGTTTAATATTGCAAAGGAATTGAATTGTGGGCAGGGTTTTGTTGCAGGGGGGGAGGCTGTTGTTAATGTAAAGGGCAATGGTATTGGTGGAAGAACCACTGAACTGGGTTTACGATTTATAAAAAGATTTGTGATTAGAAAATTTGAAATGGATATGGAGTTTTTGTTTGCAACAACGGATGGTGTTGATGGGAACAGTGGATGTGCAGGGGTGTATGTAAGCAGGGATACTTTCAGGAGAATTTGCAGAAATGAGTCAGTTGATTCAATAGACAGTTATCTTTTAAACAGTAACTCGGCATCATTTTTTAAAAAGTACGATTGTTTGATAACGACCGGACCAACATACAACAATCTGCTTGATGTTTATGCTTTTTTTGTTTTCCAAAAGCCTTGTTGAAAGCCCGTACTTACTGTAATATTAAGTAATAGGAAGTGGAGGGGTAATGGCTTTGTACTTTGTGGGAAGAAACTATGTTGAGCATGTAAAGGAGCTTTCAAATAATGTTCCTGATGAGCCGGTGATCTTCTGCAAACCTGAATCAACATTAAAAGAAAACAATATTCTTTATATTCCCTCCTGGTCTGATGAGGTTCACTTTGAAGGTGAAATAGTATTCAGGTATTCGAAGGGGGAAAAGTATGTTGTTTCATGTGGGATAGATTACACTGCAAGGGATATTCAAAGAGATTTGAAAGCAAAGGGTTTGCCCTGGTTTAAAGCAAAGTGTTTTAAAGGTTCTACTGCAGTGTCCTTTGATTTTGTAACCTTAACTGCAGATGATGTTAACATTCTCAGTATAGAAACATATAAAAACGGGGTTTTAAAGCAAAAAGGCTTTTACAGGGATATGATATTCAAAATTGACACAATATTCTCTCATATTGAAACGATGGTTGATTTAAATGAAGGAGACCTTGTTTTTACAGGTACTCCGGCAGGGGTTGAAAGGGTTAATACCGGAGATACGGTAGAGGTTTTTTTAAAATCCGGGGATAAAACACTCGTTAGTTTAAGAAGTGAGGTGAGGTAATGGATATTAAGGAGTTTATTTCATTACTAAATGAAAAGAGAAGGGTTGTATTGATAATTATTGCAATCGGGATCTTTGCAGGGATTGTTGCAGATTTTGTTTTTCCCTCTTATTACGAGACAAATGTTACCTTTATGGTGCTTGAATCTAAGATGATAAGACGAAACCTTGAAGGGAAAAAACTTGATATAGACACATACCTGAATTTTGTGAACAATGACTCTGTTTACTACTATGCTTACCAGAAACTTGATATTCAGAAAAGGTTTAACATGGATTTTGACAGGTTTAAAAAGTGCATAGATGTTTTGTCTGTTGAAGATACTGCTATAATAACCTTAACAGTTATATTTCCTGATAAAAAAATGAGTTATGAGATTGCAAAGACTATTGCCAGCAGGGTTATTGAGTTGAACAGGAACATTATTCAGATGGAGATAAAGTCAGGTTACAGATTTGCCGAAAAACAGGTTGAACTTGCCGAAAAGCAGTACAGAGATGCAAGAAAGGATCTTTCGGATTTTATTGAGAAAAATCATGTTTTTCTTAATGCAGAAGAGGTGGAATTGGCAAGGGATACCCTTGCCGTTTTTTCAAATGGATACAATCTGCCATATACAAGCAGTGAGTTTTCTCTTTTATACAACAGATCTTTCTTTGCTGCCAACAATATAAACACAGAGGAGAAAAAAACAGAATCACTATTTGATATTGATGGAAAGATAATTGAATTGAAAGCACATCTGAAAACAGCTGTTTACGACAATCAAAAGATCAAAATAAAGAAGGAGATAGCTTTCTATGAAACATTGAAAGAGGAAAAATTAAAGAGATTGGAAAAGATAAAACAGAAACTTTCTGATCTTGAAAAGGATTATAACAAAAACAAGTTTTCTTTCCTTGAGAAGTACAATAGATTTATTGCCATTTCAAAGGCCTATGAGAAACTTTTAACAGATGTTATGTCAATAAAGATTGAAATAGCAGGTAAAACCAAAGAGATGGCATTACTGGGAGAACCTGTTCCTCCCCAGAAACCAGTTTTCCCCAGGCTTTCCATTACATTGCCATCAGGGTTGTTTCTATCAATATTAATCGCTTTTCTTTATATTCTTTTGCTCGGATTTTACAGAAAGATAAATGCTTAGTGGCTTTGTAATTTTTGTTTCGGTAATTACAGGGTTTTATTTGCTTTTCAAAATTAAAAATGTTGATTTCTCCTTTATTTTTTCCCTTTCCTTAACTCCTGTTACTATTGCTCTTGTTCTCTATTACCTTTTTTTGATTGTTCCGGGGAACCCTCCATCTTTTTATGTTGCGTGTTTAATGCTTTTTTCTCTTTTTTTTCTCTGTTCAGTTGTTGTTTATCTTTTTAGAGTGAAAAAGAAATTTTCATTTGATTTTGATTTTTATTTCTTGATACCCCTTTTGCTTTCCTCTGTAATGCTTTTTTTTATCCCTCATTTTTTTGCAGACTATGACCCCATAAATTATGCCATGATTGGGAGGGAGATTGCAAAGGAGTGTTCGGTAAGGGGCTATCCATTTGTTCAGGTGGGGGTACACAGGCATGTTTTCTCTTTTTTCAGTCATCCCCCTGCATTACCTTTGATTTACTCCTTTTTATTTCTTATAAAATTGCCTTCTTTGATCTATTTTGTCGGGTTTTACTATTATGCTATTTTAAATGCCATTATTTTTGGTTTTTTTAAAAAAAATACAGATCTGTTAACCGCCACTTTGGTTGTTGTTCTTTTTGCTTTTACCCCAGGTGTTTTTGAGTTTTCAAGGTCAAACTTCACAGGGCCAATCAGATTGACATTCTTTATCCTGTCGTTCATTTATATCCTTGAATATGATCTTTCTTCTGCCCCTGTTGTTTTAAGCGGAGGTTTTACTCTCTTTTCGCATTCTATTGGTGTTCTGGTGGTTTTTTCTCTTTTTTTGGCATCTTTGTTGAAGAGAGGGAATATCAGACTAAAGGATTTGATCAGGGGTTATGTCGCAATGTTTTTTATTGGAGGAGTCCCTTATTTTATAAATCTCTTAAAGTTTGGGGCACTTGATACAAGACCTTATTTAATGGCTTTTTACGGTAAGGTTGGAAAGGATTTTGTGAGATTCCAGTTTGAGGAAAGGAACCTTGTTGGATTTTCAAACAGGATAAAAAATGGGTATTTAAACTTTTTATTCAACCTGAAGATGTTTGCCTTTTCACTTTCTGTTTCATTCCTTTTTTACATTTACTCTGTGTTAAAGTTTTTCAAAAGCAAAAAGATTGTCAGGGTTTCAACGGCTTTTGTTTTTACATATTTTATTTTTCATTTCTCTCCTCTTAAAGGGGGGATATTTTTGATGAGTTATAGATATGTCCTCACTGTTTTTCCTGTGGTATTGGTTGCTTTAATTGAAATTTTTAAATTAAAAAGGGTTAAGTTTTTCCTGTTTTTGTTTGTTGTTTTTAACCTTGTTTTTGTCCTTTTGTTCAGTAACCCATTTTATAGAAAGGTGTTCTGGTACAAAAAGATGAAAGACCGCATTGATTTTCAACTTTCAGAAAAAGACAAAGTGCTTGTCGTCCATTCCCCATCCTTTTTCTTTTACAATGAGGGGGGAAGGGGAGTTGACATAATGGACCCGACTATGTCTCATTTTTATAGAATAAAAGACCTGAAAAGGGCTGTTTTTTTTCTTAAAGAAAATGGTTTTACTCATATTCTTATGCCGTATAAACCTGATCCTTTTGTTACTGATACTGAAATTGAGGGTTTTTTTACACATCCATATCTGGTTAAACCTGTTGTAACATACTATCAGTACTCCCTATATAAAATAGATTATCGAGGGATGGATTACTTTGGTAGAACACCTGAGACTGTTTTTAGGTGGGATTCAAGTTTCCCGGTTGTCTTTTACAAAAACAAAAAGGATGCAAAAGGTGGCGGTAAGGTTGAAATAAAGGGAGGAAAGATTTTTGTTAAAGGTTACGGGAAAGGGTATGTTTTTGCTTTTGCTAAAGACAAACTCTGGAAGAAAAACAGTATGTACATCAGATTAAACGGAGAGAAGTGGATAATTTTTTCTTTCAAAGTTAAAAATCTTTCGAATACAGAGGCTTTGATTCCGTTTGTACATTTTTCTGATGGAAGAAGGGATATTGCATTGAAGTGGTTAAGGGATCAGAAAGGATGCAGGGCTCTTTCCCTATCCCCTTACCATAAGATTTACACGCAATACCTGAATGTAGAAGGGTGTGGTTGTATCTCTTTCGGGGTCAACTTTTACTTTGGTGGAGGAGAATTTGAGGTTGAAGAACTTGAAGTTAAAGGGTTTTGACGAATTTGTTGCAATATTTATAACTGTCTGTTTTTTTCTGCTGTTTTTTACCGGGAGAAGGGGTATTTTAATGGATTTTGCTTTTGCAGGCTTGCTTCTTTCAGGTATTTATTCCATAGTAAATATTGAGATATTTCTTGTTTTTGTTATATTTGCAGGCGCTATTAAATCCACATATTTCAATGTATTGCCCCCTTTTTTAGACCTTACCCTTGTGTCTTACTTCTTTCTTATATGCGGGTTGTTATTGCATGTGTTTTTTAATAGAAAGAAAATGCTCAGGTTTTATATGTTTGATTTAATTTTCTTTTTTATGTTGATTTCTGTTACCATCTCCTTATTGAATTCACCTTCCCGGGTTTTTAAATACGGTCTTGAAAAATATTTCAGGTTTGTTTTTCTTGCTGTACCCTTCTTTTTTATACCAAGGTTTTTTAAAGAGTCAGATTATAAAAATATGTCTCTTCTTTTTGCGATTTTTGGTGCAGTGTTTTCACTTGCAATTTTTTTGTACTATCCTGATTTTGTTGTGATGATCCATTCAGGAGTTAATTATCTTCCCGTAGCAAAGATGGCTGGAATATCGTTCATTTTTAATCTGTTCTTTTTTGTAAATAAACGGGGATTTGTTAAAAAGACACTATTTCTGACTCTTTCAATGTTTTCCCTTTTAATGGTTTTAAAGGCAAATTCAAGGGGAGGCATATTGTATCTGTTTATGGTGGTTTCGCTTTACCTTTATTTTGTTTTAAAGGAAAAGAAATTTTATGTGCTTCTTATTCTTTCAGCAATTTTGAGTGGTATTTTTATTGTACTTACAGTTTCCCCGGATTCATTTAGAAGACTTTTATTATTGTTTGGAAGGCACAAGGGTTTTTCTGTTTCGGAAAGGCTCATTATGTACCGCTTATCTTTGAGGTTGATTTCAAAGTTCTGGTTTACCGGTATTGGTTTAGGTGGTTTTGCTGCCTATCATTATTTGAAGTATCCACACAATATCTTTCTTGAGTTTTTTGTTGAAACTGGAATAGCCGGTTTTCTCTCAATATCAATGTTTTTTTGTTATCTTGGTTATACGGCATTGAAATTGATTGAAAGATTCAGGTTTGAAGGATACCATACTCCCTATATTCTTTCTTTTGTGTTTGTTTCAATGTATCACCTTACATCGTTCTCTATGGTTGATTTAAGGTGGCTATTTTTCTTTGCAGGTTGCGTGTTTGTTTTCTTTATGGAGACATTTGTAAACAAAAAAGAGGGAGAGAAAGAAAATTATCTGAAGATTTAATTCAGTATCCTTAAAGGTGCACTCACTTAATCCTTCAAGATGATAAAGGCTGAAGATTGAAAGGATTGTTATAAAGAAAAGGTTTTTTCTCTCTTTTACAATAGACTTTGTTACCTCGTAAAAAATTGTAATGTGAAACAGGAGAAATGCCAGTAATCCAGCAAGCCCTGTTGTTGCAAGCACTTCAATCAGGTTGTTGTGGGCGTGAAAAAGGGTCTGTTCTCCCTTGTTGTTCCATTTTTTAATGACTATTTTGAAGTTTCCGAAGCCAATACCTGCTACTGGATGGTGTTTGAAGTCTTCAATACCTTGTCGCCAGATCTTTAGTCTTTCATTCAGGCTGAGATTAACCTTGTTTTTGTTAAATCTCCACAGTATTTTTCCTTTATCCGGGAGTATGATCGCTATAAAAGCAAGCAGAATAAGGATTGTAATGGCTTTATTCCTGTTTTGTTTTTGGAATAACATGTTAGTGATAAACAATAAAACAATTATGATTGTCGCTATCAATGGCATTTTTTCCCTGGAGAAAATAAGACCAAGCATGTTTGTTGAAAATGCCACCAGGTAAATTACTGGTTTTTTTTTGCTTTCATTGGAAAAGAGTAAGAAAAGGGAAATAACAATGGCAAAGGAGGTTGTTTCAGAGTATGTTAATGGATGGGAAAGAAAGCCACTGGCAAAGGTGTAATATGTGGATGGGTTAAACGGTTTTTGAAGTCTTAATCCGAAAAATACCTGAAGAATTGCGTACAAAGAGGAGACAGTGGCACCAAGAAGATATGCTTTGAGCAACTTTTCTTTTTCTTGTAATGTATTTTTGGCAAGAGGAGTAACTATTGTTAATAACAGGAAATAAATATGTCTCTTGTACCATATTGTTGATTTTAAAATATCACTTGAATTAAAGAATGAAATAAGTGGAAATAATATGTAAATGGCGAATATTCCTGGATGTGGAAATGAGCATTTAAAATTCTGTTTTTTCATTACTTTTTTATAGATAAAAATTAGAAGTATTAGAAAGTACAATCCCTCTGATAAAGAGATGGATACAGGAAGAAAAAGTGCAAGGAGAAAAAATAGCAAAAAAATAAGGTCAACATTCTTCATAAAAACTATTTTAATGCTTAAACTTGTGATTTAAAATAAAAAAGTGATTGTGGAGGGAATAATGAAAAGATGTCTCGTACTTTTAAGTGGTGGGCTTGATTCGGCAACCTGTCTTGCTATAGCGGTTAACAGGGGGTTTAAACCGTACACATTGAGTTTTGATTATGGGCAAAGGCACAGGATAGAACTTGAAAAGGCAAGATTGCTTTCAGAAAGGTACAATGCTGAACACCTTGTTTTCCCTCTTTCTTTAAGTGTCATCGGAGGGTCTGCTTTAACAGATTTTAACATTGATGTTCCTGACACTCCTCTTGAAAGGATAGGGAAGGAAGGTATCCCGGTGACCTATGTGCCAGCACGGAACACCATTTTCCTATCCATTGCGGCAGGTTACTGTGAGGTAAAGGGCATAGAGGACATATTCATAGGAGTCAATGCCCTTGATTACAGCGGGTACCCTGATTGCAGGCCTGAGTTTATAGAGACTATGGAGAAAGCCATAACCCTTGGAACAGGCTTTTTTGACAGAGGTAAGAGCTTTCATATTCATACACCGTTGATAGATTTAAAAAAATCTGAGATTATAAAGATAGGTATGGATCTCGGGGTTGATTACTCCCTTACCAACAGTTGTTATAACCCGGATAGTGAGGGTAATCCGTGTGGCAGGTGTGATTCGTGTAAGTTAAGGCTTAAAGGGTTTATGGAAGCAGGTTTCAAAGACCCTTTAAAATATCCAGAGGGGATTGAATTATGAGAAGGGTTTACTTGTCTTTACTTATTTTTATCCTTTTGATAGGGTGTGTTCAATCACCTGAAAGAACAACTTTCAAGCCTTCGGAAAGAAAGTGTCAATGGTATCATATAGATGTTTCCAGGGATATTCCGGAAGATAGAGAGATAGTGCAGGTGATTAAACCCTATAAGGAGCAAGAGATGAGCAGGGAAATAGGTGTTGCAGTGGTTGACCTGACAAAGGGCAAACCCGAATCCACACTTGGGAACTTTGTTGCAGATGTCATCCTTGAAACGGCGAGGCATTTTGACAAAGGGGTTGATTGTGCGGTTACAAACAGTGGTGGTTTAAGGGCACCAATCTATGCAGGAAAAATAACGGTGAGAGATGCTTTTAAACTTATGCCTTTTCAAAACAGGATTGTAATTTTGAGATTTTCAGGAAAAGATTTCATTGAACTTGTGAGAGAGATAGTTGAAAATAGGGGAGAGCCTGTTTCAGGATTGACCATAAATGTTGTGAAGGGTGTTATTGATGCTTATGTTAAGGGCAAAAAAATTGAGGATTACCACAGTTATAAAGTTGCAACCATAGATTACCTTTACCATGGTGGGGGCAGTTTGCCTGTTATGAGTAAGGGAGAGCTTGTAAAAGATACCCATGTGCTTTTAAGAGATGCCATTATTGATTACATAATGAAACACAAAAAAATTAATGAAAAAATAGAGGGAAGGATTTTGATACAATGATGGATAGAAGGGATTTTTTTAAGTCAATTTTCTTTTTAACAACTGTTTCTGCTTTTGCAGGGCCTGACTACCTTTTTAAAAAGGATTCTGCAATACACATATTTCACACAAACGATGTTCACTCTCACATAGAGCCCTTTCCTTTGAACGATAAGAGATTCCCAGGGATGGGAGGTTATGCAAAAAGGCAAACCATGTTAAAAAAATTCAGAAAGAAGTACAGGGACATACTTCTATTTGATGCGGGAGATGTTTTTCAGGGGACTCCTTACTACAATTACTATGAGGGGAAGCTTGATTACAGGTTGATGAGTATGCTCGGTTACAATGCTGCAACCCTTGGGAACCATGATTTTGACAGTGGAACTGACAAACTTGCGGAGGCAATGAAGTATGCTAAATTTTCAATAATCTCTTCAAATCTTGAATTCACTCACCCTATTTTGAAAAAAAAGGTTAAACCCTATGAGATTTACATCAGGAAGGGGAAAAGGATAGGTGTTTTTGGTTTAACGGTTGATTTTAAAGGGCTGGTGCTTGCAGAAAACCATAAAGGGGTTGAGTATGTTGACCCGGTTAAAACATCTGAAAATATGGTCAATTTTTTAAGAAATAAAAAAGGGTGTGACATTGTGCTTTGCCTTTCTCACCTTGGAATAAATGCCTATAAGACAGAGATCGGTGACATTGAACTTGCATCTCAGGTTTCGGGGATAGATGTTATAATAGGGGGTCATTCTCATACATTCCTTGATGGTGGTTTGAATGTAGTGTCAAACGATGGATGGACAACCCTTATCACTCAGGTTGGTTTTGCAGGAGTGTGGCTTGGTCATATAATCATTGATTTTGACAAAACTGGTAAAAAGAGCATTCGTGCAAGGAATTATAAGGTTTCATGATAGTTTTAGGCATAGAAACATCCTGCGATGACACATCTGTTGCGATTGTTGAAAACGGAACGAAGGTTCTTTCAAGCATCGTTTCTTCCCAGATAAAAGTACATTCTCCCTTTGGCGGTGTTGTCCCCGAACTTGCATCAAGACATCATCTTCAGAACATAAGGTATGTTTACGAAGAGGCGTTGAAACTGGCAGGAATAACCATTAACCATATTGATCTGATCGGAGTTACTGTTGGACCTGGCCTCCTTGGTGCTCTCCTTGTTGGTTTATCCTTTGCAAAAGGCGTATCTTTTGTCTCTGGAATACCTTTTATCCCGTTAAATCACATTGAATGTCATATACAGAGTGTTTTTATTGAACATGGGGAGAAGATCAGGTTACCTGCTTTGGCATTTGTTGTGTCAGGTGGTCATACGCATCTATTTTATTTAAATGAAAAGAGGGAAATAAAACTGCTTGCAAAGACCAGAGACGACGCTGTTGGAGAGACCTATGACAAGTTTGCCAGGATGCTTGATTTAGGGTACCCTGGAGGTCCATTAATAGACAGATTTGCAAGAGAGGGAGAACCGTCTTATAAACTGCCAATCCCAAAAATGAGTGACGGAAGTGATGATATGAGTTTTTCAGGAATAAAAACCTTTTTGTTGAGAACAATTCAAAAAGAGGGTGAAGACCTAAATATAAAAGACCTTGCTGCAAGTTTTCAGAAAACGATTGCTGACATACTTATAGACAAAGTAAAGAAGTTTGAAAGGGATTATACGGTTAAATCAATTTTGTTAACAGGTGGAGTATCTGCCAATTCTTATTTAAGAAAAAGGTTTAAAGAGGAATTTGAAGATAGGTTTTTTGTTCCCTCCCCTGAATTTTCCACTGACAATGCGGCCATGGTTGCATCCCTTGCTTACCATAAACGTGAGGAAAAGGGGGAGTTTTTTCAGGAGTGTTTTTCTGCTTTGAATTTTTAAGTTTTTTTATTAAAAAATATATTTCTATTTTAAAATCAATATGTTACAATGTAAATAAATTTTTCATTTTTTGAAAAAAAGTATTGACATCGAATTTTTTAAGGGTGTATCATTTAAACAAATCTACGAGGGTTTTGATAATGTGTGATATTTTAAGCATTGTTATTAGCTATTCTAATTTAGCAGGATTAAAAGATACTGGATATAAGTCCTTTGATTTCAATATAAATATGTTTGTTATTAAAAATTTTAATATAAATTACACTTTAAATTGGGAGGGCGTATGAAGCGTGTGTTTGGTTTGCTGGCAGGGTTGCTATTTGTATTAACCTCTTTTGCCGGTGTTTTGCACCTTAAAATAGGTGACATAAACACTGTAAAGGGTAATGCAAAAGGGCTTAAAGCAAGAAGCCATAGTGAATTCTATCTTAATGCTTATCCTGCCGGTGAAAAAAGGTTGTATATTGTTCAGTTTAATTCCCCTATAACAACTGAGATTAAAAAGGCAATAGATGAAAGCGGGATTAAGGTTTTAGATTATATTCCCGACAATGCTTTCATAGTCTGGGGAACAAAGGCTGAGATTGATTCATTGAATATTCCGTCACTTGAATACAAAGGTATCTTCCAGCCGGCATTCAGGATTCAGCCTCAATTGATAGCTCTATCAAAGAAAAATACCCTTATCAAAGTTAATATTAGTTTTTACCCTATGGTGGATGAAAAGACAGCATATTTCTCTCTTCTTGATATCGGTGCTGACATTGAAAAAGAGGCGTCTTCTAATTGGCAGCATGCAATAGTTGCTACTGTTCCCTCAAACATGCTACCGGTTATTGCTTCAATGCCCGGTGTAAAGTGGATTGAAAGATATGTTGTTCCAGTTGCTTTTTCAGTTGATTCACCAATTGTGGCAGTGGTTGATAAAAAATCTTCCAATAATTTAAAAAACCACCAGGCATCTGACATTATGAATGTAACCCCTCTGTGGAATGCAGGTTACACAGGGTCAAGTCAGATTGTTGGTATTTGCGATACAGGGCTTGACAAAGGAAGCCTTTACGATATTCATTACGATTTTGATAACGATGACAATTCGAATACAGCCACAAACAGGATAGTTCACGCTTATGCCCTTGGAAGGTCCGGAGATTGGTCGGATGATCAGGGGCATGGTACTCATGTTGCAGGTTCTGTTCTTGGCGATGGTAGCCGCTCAAATGGTCAGTTTAAAGGGATGGCTTATGGTGCCAGATTAGTTTTTCAATCTGTTCTTGATTCAAGAGGTTATTTAACCGGAATTCCTTCAGATTTAAATGATCTTTTTCAGCAAGCTTACGATGACGGAGCAAGGATTCACTCCAATTCATGGGGGATTAAGGTTAGTCTGGGAGGTTATGTTTACAATTCTTTGTCTCAGAATGTTGACCAGTTTATGTGGAACCACAAGGATTTCCTTATACTTTTTGCCGCAGGTAACGATGGTACAGATGCAAACTCTGATGGGGTGGTTGATTTAAAATCTGTTTCAACTCCCAGTACAGCAAAGAATTGTATAACAGTTGGTGCTACGGAAAGTGATATAGCTGCAGCAACATTTACTTATGGCCAGGGTTGGCCTGATGATTTTCCAGCTGATCCAATAAAAAGTGATGCTCCAGACGACAATAGAGATGGTATGGCTGCCTTTTCGGCAAGGGGTCCTGCTCCTGATGGCAGGATAAAGCCTGATATATGTTCTCCAGGTACCATGATAATTTCTACACGTTCTCAGGACCCAAATGCTGATACAGGTTGGGGTGTATACAACGATTGGTACATTTATGAGGGTGGAACATCAATGGCAACACCTTTAACTTCAGGTGTTGCAACCCTTACCAGAGAATTCTTTATACAACATGAAAATATTACCCCTTCCGCTGCATTGATTAAAGCGACTCTTTTAAACGGTGCCCATGACATTTATCCTGGTCAGTATGGAACAGGAAGTACCCAGGAAGTCCCAACGACAAGGCCAAACAATGTTGAGGGTTGGGGAAGGACAGATCTTGCAAATACCTTGATGCCTCAACCACCGGTGAAATTCGAGTATGTTGATGAAACCAATGGTGTGAATACAGGGGATACAAAAATTTACACAGTAAATGTTACTGATACTTCTGTTCCTCTTCGCGTTACGCTGACCTGGACTGATTATCCCGGTTCAACCTCTGCAAGTAAAGAACTCGTTAACGATCTTGATCTGACTGTAACCTCACCTGACGGAACGGTTTACTATCCGAATCACCTTAACGGCCCGGATAGAACAAACAATGTTGAAACTGTTGATATTTCAAACCCTGTTTCAGGCACATATACGATAAAGGTTAAAGGGTATAATGTTCCTTATGGGCCACAGCCTTTTGCTATTGCAATGCATGGTGGTTTTGGGCAGGCACAAAACGATACGACTCCACCTGTTATCTCAAATATCAATGCAAACCCGACTCACAACACCTGTGAGATTACCTGGAGTACAGATGAACCTGCATCAAGTGTTGTTGTTTACGGTACTTCTTCTTCAAACCTTGACAAACAAAAGGTTTCGTCCGGGTACACAACTTCACACAGCGTAACGCTTACCGGATTGACACCTGAGACTACTTATTACTACAGGGTTAAGTCGGCTGACCAGTCTGGTAATCAAAGCAACAGCGATGTTTACAGTTTTACAACGAGTGCCGAACCACAGATGCCAACTGATTTCAGTGATGATATGGAAAATGGTGACAGTAAATGGACCAAGCATCCAGCAGGTGCAACCCCGTGGGCAATAGTTTCCACCAACTATGCTCACTCTGGTTCTCACGCTTTCTTTAGTGCTGATGAGGGCTCTATTAAGGATGACACCATAGATACCTATGAGATTGATCTAACATCTGCTTCAAATGCAACCTTAACTTTCTATCACACCTACGAACTGGAAAACACTTATGATGGTGCGGTTATAGAGATTTCCACGGATGGGGGCTCAACATTTACAGATCTTGGAAGCCACATAACACAAGGTGGTTACAATGGAACAATATCAACCCAGTACCAGTCTCCAATTGCAGGAAGAAATGCGTGGACTGGTGGCAGTCTTGGAACAATGACTCAGGTTGTTGTTGATCTGTCTCCCTATGTTGGTCACAAAGTTATTATCAGGTTCAGGATGGCGTGTGACTCTTCTGTAAACAAGACTGGCTGGTATATTGACGATGTTGTTGTTTCGACATCAGGGTCAGGTAACCCTGCCCCGACTGTTGACAGTTTCACAGCAAATCCTTCAACGATAACAGAGGGAGAAAGCACAACATTGAGCTGGCAGACCACGAATGCTACGAGTGTAACCATCAAAGATGGAAGTGGAGCAACGGTTTACAGCGGCTCATCAGTTGATGGTTCAACCAGTGTATCACCTTCAAGCACCACCACATATACCCTTACTGCAACTGGTAATGGAGGCACGGCTACTGCATCTGTT